>ERZ779851.809-NODE-809-length-30375-cov-9.471438_pt1 | contig 30375 bp, 18 predicted proteins | sample MGYA00511094_ERZ779851 | MGnify/ENA primary metagenome ERZ779851 (study PRJEB29588, sample SAMEA2155512) | human gut metagenome | biome: human gut; feature: human-associated habitat; material: faeces | place: Denmark | collected 2008/2010 ...
AAAGAATATAGCTTTATCTTGCCTTCTCCTCTGGATAAACAGTTGCTTAAATTTAATAATATATTAGATATTACAAACGCAATGAATAGCGCACCATATTGATATTTTATAATTGCCATTACTATACCAGCAATTACTGTGAATGCTATTGTTCCAAATAGCATGTAAAATACTGTTGCCGTTATTACTTTTTTTCTTTGTTTTACTGTTTCTGCATCTATTAAGAATCTAAACATAGATTCTTCCATTAGTAATGTGACTATTGGTAGTAAAAACACCGATAATGTAACCATAAAATCATAAGAGCCGTATTGCTCTGGGCTAAGCTTATCCGTATATAGTGGCAATAGTAAGAATGATATTACCTGTGTACTTAGCTTTCCTATTGCTATTATTATGGTGTTTTTTAATAATTGTTTTTTCTGATTCATTTATCTCTTCCTTTGATTTTTTTAAAATCTTATTTTCGGTTATAATTTTATCAATACCAGAGCCTTATGTCAATAGCTCTAAATATTTAAAAAGGCAATAAAATCAATGTTTATTGCCTTTTTTATATCTTCTAAATCTATTTTATTTCTTTTATAATTTCTGCAGTAAGTTCTTTTCTGTTTGTTTTGAAATGGAAAAATGGTCTTTCTGTAATCACACGAATTTCAACCGGATATTCATAATCCTCCAAAGCATTTTTTAAGCCATTTTCCACTTCATTAAGAGTCTTTGTTCCATCAAGAATTACGAAAAAGTACGGAAGGAAATATCCGTCATGAACCTGATCCGGCACAAAACAGAAAAATCCGTCTTCTACACCATCTACACGTACAGCTTTTGTTTCCATTCTCATCATATACAATTCGCCGCCGCCAAATCTTTTTGCGGAACCTCGTCCAAGAACATATACTATTCCATGTTCATTAATGTATGCCTTGTCACCTGTATGCAGCCAACACTTTCCGTCAGCATGATTAATTAATGCGCGCTCTGTCAGTTCTTCACCCTTCCAGCCTGCATAATGAAGCATCATTGCCGGGCCTGTCATGCACAATTCTCCAATTTCGCCATAGCCCAGTTCTTTCAGGTCATCTGAAAATATAGCCATTGTTGTAGCTGGCATTGGCATTCCAACGCATCCGTCAACCAATGGAAACATAGGATTTGGAAGTGTAAAGTTTGAACATCCCTCACTCTGTCCATATCCGGCACTAAGCGGTGCCTGCACATTATGTTTATGGAAAAAGTCTTCTACTTCTTTTGTCTTTCGTTCATTCATCGCCTCTGCTCCTGTTCCGATTGAACGCAGATGTGACATATCATAATCCTCTGGAATTCTGTCACTCTTCATGAGTTTTTCGCAAAGCATTGGAACCAATGCCCAGAAATTAGGTTTCTGCTCCATGAAAGCAATATCAATATCGTCTAATGGGCAGAACGGATCCAAAACTACAATCAGTCCGGCTGACAATGGGAATATTGTCATTGAAACTGTCACGGCAATCAGTGCTGGCGGAAGAATCGGAAGCCACCATCTTTCCTGAACATCTGAAGGTGCAATAAAAACGGACATCTGAAATGCTACAGCCACGATATTTGATGAAGAATGAATGACCAGTTTAGAAATACCTGTCGAACCACTCGTATATGCCCCAAATACAGCTCTGTCAGCATCAGCCGGTGCCATATAATCATCTGTATAGTTTTCTCCTAATGCAAGAAACTCGTTCCATGTCATATCGTTTTCGCCACAATATACATCATCTGTATATTTGGATTTGATTTCTTTTTCCACATATTCCGGGATAGATGACTTGTCTGCATAATCATACGGTGATACCTTAATCATCCGTTTCATAGGAGTTGTTGCAAAGAAAAGTTCTTCATCCTCCTTTGAAGTATAATCCATAGCAAATACTACTTCTGACTTTGCTTTTCTGATTGCGAAACACAGCTCCTCAGGAACATCGTCTCTACAGATAATTACTGCACCAATTCTTTCTGCTGCAATAAGAAGAATATAGTGTGCCGGGACAGCCTGTAAAAATAATGGAATTCTGTCACCCTCTGTAAATCCCAGTGCTTTCAATGATTTTGCAGCTTTATCCACTTCTTCCCAAAAAGTCTTCCATGTAATGTTGTTTCCATAATACTCAAAGGCAGTTTTATTCTCATCTGGATTTTTCATTTTTAAAAACTGCTCAATACTAACTTCCGGACTTTCTACATTTCGGATTTCTTCCGGATAGAACTGCAGCCATGGTTTGTCGATACTTGCTTTCCCTGTTAAACTTTTGTTAATCATATTTTTCTCCTTAAAAATTTTTTTTTATTGTAACTCAATGAAGATGGATTTTGCAATTGGAAATATACACAACAGGTACAAAATTCCTCTTGACATTTATAAAAAATATATTAGAATTATCTCGTTGGTTTATTTTTAGTAAACAAAAAATCTATTATTAAGCCTACAGTAAATATGACGTAAAGTATAATAGAAAAGGAAGTAAACATGGATATCGGACATCGTATGAAGGAGCTTCGTATCCAATACGGACTTACCCAGCAGGAGCTTGCTGACAGGGCTGAGCTGACGAAGGGATTTATCTCCCAGCTCGAGCGAAATCAGAATTCACCGTCAGTCGGCACCCTGCTTGATATCATCCAGTGCCTGGGTATGACACCGGCGGAGTTTTTTACGGATTCGGAGCCTGAGCAGATTGTATACAAGGCGAACGACTATTTCGAGAAAATTGACGAGGAAAAAAACAGCAAGGTGGAATGGATCATTCCAAACGCACAGACCCGCTCCATGGAGCCTGTCAGGCTCACTCTTCATCCGGGTGGCAGTTCTGAAATATATCTGCCTCAGGAATGTGAAGAGTTTGGATATGTGATAAAGGGCACAGTGAAGCTTTGCTATGGTGGCAAAGTGCACACCGTAAAGGCCGGTGAGTCCTTTTATTTTAAAGCCGGTAAGAAGCATTTTATCGAAAATAAGTCTTCAAAGGATGCTGTGCTCATATGGGTCAGCAATCCTCCAAGCTTCTGACGCTTCCCCTGCAGAAGCTCTTTTATAGGGCTGTAATTACTGCCGGCCACATTTTTAGTGTGTACAGCAGCAAATTATAAACATACAGTTCCTACCAGTACTATAATTACATGAGAAAGGTTTACACCATGGGAAAGAAATTAATTGATTTTATCGATATCACAAAGTCATACAACGGCAATGTTGTACTCGACGATTTAAATCTATACATCAGGGAGAATGAGTTTCTGACGCTGCTTGGACCATCAGGTTGCGGAAAGACCACCACACTTCGCATGCTCGGTGGCTTTGAAACACCGGACAAGGGAAAAATCATGTTTGATTCAAAGGACATCACAAATGTGCCTGCAAACGAGAGAAATCTGAACACTGTTTTCCAGAAATACTCTCTTTTCCCTCATATGACAATAGCTGAAAACATCGCGTTTGGTCTTAAAATAAAGAAAAAAAGCAAGGCTTACATAGATGACAAAATAAAGTATGCATTAAAACTCGTCAATCTCGACGGCTTTGAAAACCGCTCTGTGGATTCTCTTAGCGGAGGCCAGCAGCAGCGTATCGCTATTGCAAGAGCTATTGTAAACGAGCCTAAGGTACTGCTGTTAGACGAGCCGCTTGGCGCTCTCGACTTAAAGCTGCGCCAGAGCATGCAGTATGAGCTTATCCGCTTCAAAAATGAGCTCGGTATCACCTTCGTCTACGTCACACACGACCAGGAGGAAGCGCTTACCATGTCTGATACCATCGTAGTCATGAATCAGGGCTATATCCAGCAGATTGGCACACCAGAGGACATTTACAATGAGCCTGAAAATGCCTTTGTCGCTGACTTTATCGGGCACAGCAATATCATCGACGGTGTTATGATAAAGGATAAGCTTGTCGAGATACTCGGTGTAAAGATGCCTTGTGTGGACGAGGGCTTTGGTGAGAACACGCCTGTCGATATAGTCATCCGCCCGGAGGATGTGGAGCTGGTGCCTGCAGAGGACGGCTACATGCAGGGCGATGTCGTGTCAAATATCTTCAAGGGAGTGCACTATGAGCTTGAGGTAAAGGCTAACGGCTACGACTGGATGGTACACACCACCAAATATGTAGAGGTCGGCAGTCATGTGGGTATCAAGGTGATTCCATTTAATATCCAGGTAATGCACAAGCCTGAGTCCTCAGATGAAAAGGCGGTGGAGATAGATGTCTAAAATAAAGAAACAGCTGCTCGCAGGGCCGTACCTCATATGGATTATCGGATTTATCATACTTCCGCTTTTCATGATTGTGTACTATGCATTTAAAGGCTCTGACGGAGGCTTCACATTTGAATATGTGGCTGCAATAGCACAGCACACCAATATCAAGGCACTGCTTTTATCCCTACGGCTTGGAGTCATATGCACCATAATATGCCTGGTGCTGTCCTATCCGCTTGCGATGATTTTAAACGGCTTAAAGATTAAAAACCAAAGCTTTGTGGTATTTGTTTTCATGCTTCCTATGTGGATGAACTTTATGCTTCGAATACTCGCATGGAAGCAGCTTTTGTCCAAAAACGGTGTCATCAACTCGATACTCACCACTCTCGGACTGCCGGGCTTCAACATCATGAATACCTCCGGAGCAGTCGTGCTTGGCATGGTCTATGACTTTCTGCCATTCATGCTGCTGCCTATATACAACTCCATGACCAGAATCAAAAACGACTGGATTGAGGCGGCACTTGACCTCGGTGCAAACAAAGTCACAATACTTTTCAAGATTATACTGCCACTTACAGTTTCCGGTGTCATAAGCGGAATCGTAATGGTTTTCGTGCCATCACTCACATCCTTTGCCATCTCACAGATACTCGGTGGCGGCAAGGTCCTGCTCATCGGAAATATCATAGAACAGGATTTCGTCCATGGCTCGCAGTGGGGCGCAGGAAGCGGTCTCTCACTCGTGCTCATGGTATTCGTATTAATCAGTATGGCACTCGTCAATCTGTTTGATAAGGAAGGAGACCAGAGCGCATTATGGTAAAAAAAATAGCATCCAGGGTATATATGGGACTGATTTTTTTGTTTCTGTATCTACCTATCGTTGTATTAATAGTACTCTCCTTCAACAACTCCAAATCCAAGGTTAAATGGGGAGGCTTCACGCTCGACTGGTACATAAAGTGCTTTCAGAGTGAGCGGATTATGTCGGCATTTTCTACAACACTGCAGATTACGCTGCTTGCAGCTGTGATTTCTACAATAATAGGAACTCTTGCAGCCATGGGTATAAGCGCCATGAAGAAACGTAACCAGACAATCTATCTGGGCGCTACAAACATCCCGATGCTCAATGCAGATATCGTGACCGGTATCTCAATGATGCTTTTGTTTGTAAAATTCATGAATCTGGGCTTTGTGACAGTGCTTATCGCACACATCACGTTCAATATCCCTTATGTGATACTCAATGTGCTTCCAAAGCTCAAGCAGACCAACAAATACACCTATGAGGCCGCACTTGACCTGGGCGCATCACCTCTATATGCATTTTTCAAGGTCACCTGGCCTGAAATAAGCCCCGGAGTGTTCTCCGGCTTTATGATGGCGGTCACAATGTCACTCGATGACTTCTCCATCACCTACTTTACGAAGGGTGCCGGAGTAAACACACTCTCAACCATGCTCTACACAGAGCTAAAAAAGGGTGTAAAGCCGGAGCTGTATGCCCTGTCAACTATACTTTTCTTCACAGTGCTGCTGCTTTTGGTTGTGGTAAACATCAACTCAAACCAGATACCTGTCAGCGCCTCAAAGAAGCCTGCAAGGGCCAAAAAGCTGCGCATCGTAAAGCGTAGTGTGAGTATCGCAATTGTCGCAGTACTCGTAATTGGCTGCTTTTCGGTATTTACCATAAGCGCCGGAAGCACAAACAATGACAATGCCATAACAGTGCTAAACTACGGTAAATACATCGATGAATCAGTAATCGACAGCTTCGAGCAGGAAACCGGAATCACCATTAAATACGAAGAATACGAGGAGCCTGAGGAGATGTACACAAAGTACAAGTCCGGTGCCATCGATTACGATGTCATCTGCACCTCTGACTACATCATCGAGAAGCTCATAAGTGAGGGTGAGGTCAACAAGATAGACTACAGCTCAATGCCAAACTATCAAAATGTAAATCAGGATATAATCGACATGTCCGCATCCTTTGACCCGACACATGAGTATACTGTGCCTTATTTCTACGGCACACTCGGCATACTATACAATAAAAAGATGGCTGATGCATCAGACCTAAATACCTGGGACTGCCTGTGGAACGGCAAATACAAGGACAACATGATTATGATTAATTCTGTCCGTGATGCTTTCACTCCCGCCCTTCGCACACTTGGCTACTCGATAAACGAGACAGACACAGCAAAGCTCGATGAAGCATTTGATATACTAAACAAACAAAGCAGTGATGTGCTCGCCTACTACGTGGATGAAACCTGTGATGAGATGGTTGCTGAAAATGCGGCAATCGCAGTGTGCTACTCCGGTGAGGCAGCTGCCGCCATGGCTGAAAATGACAACCTGGACTATATCGTACCAAAAGAGGGCTCAAACCTCTGGATTGACTCATGGTTCATTCCAAAGACATGCAAGAATAAAGAGGGCGCGCAGGAATTTTTGAACTATATCTGCGGTGATGAGCCGGCACAGCTCAACTTTGAATATGTATACTATGCATCACCTATCCAGTCTGTCATCGACAACCAGGATGCGGAAACAAAGGAAAATGAGGCGATTAATCCTCCTTCCGATATGCTCAAAAACTGTGAAGTATACAGAGCTTTAAATGATGATGACGCAACTCTTTACAACACACTGTGGCAGAGGCTCAAATCGGATTAAAACCGGATAGCGGGCTATATTTTGTATGATGTCACAAAAATGAAGTCTAAAAATTGTACAAAAATACATATTGCAAACTTAAACAAACAATGATAGAGTAAAATCCACGAAGCGCCCTGCTTCGTGGGTTTTACTTTTCCACGAGATCCGATATTTTTATGCTCCGCAAGGAGATTCATGAAATACACGGAGTTTTTACATACTATAGAAACAGAAATAACCGCAAGACTTGACAATAATTTCAAGCTTACCATCCATCCTGTCAAAAAGAACAACGGGATGATCTACGACGGATTGGTGATTATCAATCCCAAATTCAATATAGCACCGACTATTTATCTCAATCCTTACTACCATTGGTATCTTGATGGTGTATCCATTGATTCTATTCTCGATGCAATTTTATCCACCTACAATGATTTCAAGCCAACTGAAGATTTTGACATAAGCTTCTGTGATGATTTTTCCAAGGTAAAGGAGAAAATAATTTTCCAGCTCATAAGCTACGACAAAAACCAAAAGCAGCTAAAGGACGTGCCCTATATCAAATATCTGGATTTTGCCATCATATTTGAAGTATATGTGGGAGCAGAACTGCCTGAATTTGGCACCATTACAGTCACAGATGCGCTTCTGTCACGCTGGGGCATAGATACAGAAACACTAATCCGCGCCTCAATGCAAAATACCCCAAAGATACTTCCATGCTCAATAATCAACATGGCAGAGTTTCTTGCCAAAAAATGTCCGGGCTATGCCAATCAGATGCGCGCAGTCTGTGATTTTGACAGCCTGCCTATGTATATCCTTACAAACAGCAGGCAGACAAATGGTGCATCCGCCATACTCTACCCGGGTGTGCTAAGCTCGCTGGCAAAAAAGCTCGGCGGCAATATGCTGCTCATACCAAGCAGTATCCATGAGTTTCTGGTAATGCCGCTGGATAGCGATATAGATGTCTGCAACCTAAGCGAATTCATCTGTGAGGTAAACTCTACAGAGGTACGCGACGAGGAAGTACTCGGCGAGAGGTACTACATATACGACAGTAAAACAGACACTGTCTACTGATAATCATATAACCTGATAATCATATAACCTGATACAAAAAATACCGGATATCATATCATAGATATGTATCCGGTATTTTACTTTCTAAGAACATAGTTGGAAATTCATGAAAGTTATTGGCCTGTTATTTGCAGAGCTATGTACTAGTTGCCAAGCAGCATGTCGTAAAGCTTCTCATACTCTTTCGCAGATGCATTCCATGAGAAGTCATGCCTCATGGCGCGCTGCATCATCTCCTGCCATCTGTCCTTATGGTTTTCAAACACATCAAGAGCATATTTGATGACATGCAGCATATCATGCGCATTATAATTGGCAAAGGAAAAGCCATCGCCCGTATTCTCGTACTCATTGTACGGCACTACAGTGTCCTTAAGACCACCGGTCTCCCTGACTATAGGCAGCGTACCATATCGCATAGACATGAGCTGGCTCAAGCCGCACGGCTCAAAAAGAGACGGCATGAGAAATGCGTCACAGCCTGCATATATCTCATGTGCATTTTCCTCTGAGTAGCCGATATATACTCCAAGCTTCTGCGGATACTTGCCATGGAAATAATTAAACATCTCCTCGTACTGCTGCTCTCCTGTGCCCTGCACTATAAACTGTACATTCATGGTGGAAAGCATCTCCTCCATCACATATGCCACCAGATCAAAGCCCTTCTGATTTGTCAGACGCGAAACTATTCCAATCAGCATGACATCCTTATCCACAGCCAGACCATACTTCTCCTGCAGCTGACGCTTATTAACGATCTTTCCACTCAATTCCCTTACAGAAAAATGCTTATCCAGATATGTATCCTTCATAGGATTAAAGACATCATAATCTATACCGTTTACAATGCCTCTCAAATGCCTGCGCCGCTCAAGCATCAGGCCATCCAGGCCCTCGCCGCCCTCAGGTGTACAGATTTCATCTGCATATGTCGGACTGACAGTCGTAATCTCATCTGCATATACTATGCCGCCCTTTAAATAATTAGCCTCACCATAGAACTCCAGCTCTCCTGAATTAAAAATGTGCTCCGGAAGTCCTGTAACATCAGCCACCTCTTTAATCTTCCAGCGCCCTTGAAACTTCATATTGTGAATGGTAAAGACTGTCTTTATACCGGCATAGAAATTGTCTGAGCCGTACACTGTCTTTAGAAAAACCGGCAAGAGTCCTGTCTGCCAGTCATTACAATGTATCACATCCGGGGCAAAATCTATAACCGGCAAAGCCTCAAGCACCGCCTTTGAAAAGAAAGCAAACTTCTCCACATCCTCGTATATATTGTTGTATGGCTTATCTCCTGCAAAGTAAAACTCATTGTCAACAAAATAATATGTCACACCATCATACTGCGATGTAAAAATTCCCACATACTGCCTGCGCCAGTTGAGATTGACATAAAAATGACAGACGAACTTAAGCTGTGGCAGTAATTTATCATCCATACATTTGTACTTCGGAAGTATAACTCTCACGTCATATCTGTCCTTGTCAAAATATTTTGGTAAAGATCCCACTACATCAGCAAGTCCACCTGTCTTCATATAAGGTATTGCCTCTGATGCGGTCATTAATATTTTAATTTTGTCCATGCTGAAACCTCCCACAGATTACAGTTATTTAAACAACGATTAATCTGATAAAAAATATAGTATACATCCTGAAACCAATAGAATGTATACTATATTATATCACGCGGGAGTACATTTTGCCTAGTAAATTTATCAAAACGTGGTTTTATTTGTCTATAATGACGATTTTTACATCCCTAGACGTATTTTGTCTGTAATCAGGGCAATAAACTCCGAATTGGTAGGCTTGCCCTTACCATAGTTTACAGTGTATCCAAACATGGAGTCTATCGTATCCATCCTGCCTCTGCTCCATGCCACCTCGATAGCATGCCTTATGGCTCTCTCCACCCTGCTTGAGGTAGTCTTGTACTTCTTTGCAATAGTGGGATACAAAAGCTTTGTGATCGAGCTAAGCATCTCCATATCCTCAACGCACATCACTATCGCAGTCCTCAGATACTGATATCCCTTTATATGAGCCGGAACACCTATCTCATGAATGATATCCGTCACCTGTGTCTCAAGGGATTTTTTCTCCATATATGTATCATCAAGTGGCTCAGTGTCACCGGATGCTCTCTTTATATACACAAGTACCACATCAGAACCGTCATTACCGTTTATCATGCTGTATGCTTCATCACTACTTCTTGCTGTTCCTAAAAACTCCATGCCCTTTAATAAACTCTGCATGTTTTTCTTTTCGTCTGCTACTGCGACATTTAAAGTGCTCATCAAACTCTCCTATGCCGCCAATTACTGTCATGTCAAAACAAATTGTATGCTTTTATGATAACACATTTTGTCGAATTTTGTCGAGAGCGTATTTTTTTTTTATTTTATGTAACCATTCAGCCCACGCATATTCGCAAAACTGCACGATACCCGTGCTTTCTCTATTCTTCAAACTGAGAGTTATACAGCTCTGCGTAAAATCCGTTCTTTGCAAGAAGCTCATCGTGTGTACCCTGCTCGATAATGTCTCCGTCCTTCATGACAAGAATCATATCGGCATTCTTGATAGTAGACAGCCTGTGGGCGATGACAAAGCTTGTTCTGCCCTTCATCAGATTGTCGAGTGCCTTCTGGATACGGATTTCTGTACGTGTATCGACAGAGGATGTGGCCTCATCAAGGATAAGGATTGGATTGTCTGCAAGAATGGCTCTTGCTATTGTCAAAAGCTGCTTTTGTCCCTGTGACACATTGGATGCATCCTCGTTGAGCTCCATATCGTAGCCACCCGGCAATGTCTGGATAAAGTGATGCGCATGTGCTGCCTTTGCTGCCGCGATGACCTCCTCATCTGTGGCATCCAGACGGCCGTAGCGGATATTTTCCATAATGGTGCCCTTAAAGAGCCATGTGTCCTGCAATACCATGCCGAATGCATCTCGCAGATCGGCTCTGTTGTAATCCCTGATATCATGTCCGTCTACAAGAATGGCACCTGAGCTTACATCATAAAATCTCATAAGAAGCTTGACCATGGTAGTCTTTCCCGCTCCTGTCGGTCCAACGATAGCAACCTGCTGTCCCGGCTTTACCTTTGCAGAAAAATCATTGATGATGATCTGGTCAGGATTATAACCAAAGTGTACATGCGAAAACTCTACACTTCCCTCGATATGGTCTGGCTTTACAGGATTTTCCACTGTTATATCCTCTTCCTCCTCATCGAGGAACTCAAATACACGCTCAGATGCAGCCGCCATCGACTGAAGCTGGTTTGCCACCTGCGCTATCTGCTGGATTGGCTGTGTGAAATTCTTCACATACTGTATAAATGCCTGGATATCACCGATTGTGATGACATTCTTTATGGCAAGTATACCACCTGAGATGGCTACTCCCGCATATCCTAAGTTTCCTACAAACTGCATGATAGGCATCATAAGTCCTGAAAGGAACTGTGATTTCCATGCGGATTTGTAGAGCACATTGTTGGCCTCCTTAAAGGTCTTTACAGTCTCTGCCTCTTTATTATATGCCTTTATGACGAGGTGGCCTCCGTACACCTCCTCGACCTGTCCGTTTATGTGTCCCAGATACTCCTGCTGCTGTCTGAAGTATTTCTGTGAATGCTTTATGACAAACGAAATAAGTATCATCGAAACTGGCAGGATAACGAGTGAAATCAGCGTCATGAGCGGTGAAATAGACAGCATCATGACCAGTGTACCGACCAAAGTGGCAACAGATGTAATAATCTGTGTGATACTCTGGTTCAAGCTCTGTCCGAGTGTGTCCACATCGTTTGTGATACGCGAAAGTACCTCACCATATGTCCTTGACTCGAAATACTTCATCGGCATACGGTTGATTTTGCTCGTGATGTCCTTACGCATCCTGTAGCAGGTCTTCTGCGTGATGCCTGTCATGATAAGTCCCTGGGCAAACATAAAGATGGCACTCACCACATATAAAGCCAGCGTAAACAAAAGAACCTTTGCAATATAATCAAAATCTATGCCGCCTGTTCCTGCAATCTTGTTCATGAGTCCCTCGGCAAGCGCAGTGGTGGCTTTACCCATGACCTTCGGTCCTGCAACGGAGAAGACAGTCGAAACTGCTGCAAAAATCATAACTGCAATGATAGCAGCCCAGTATCTGCCGAGATACTTTATGAGTTTCTTTGTAGAGCCCTTGAAATCCCTGGCCTTTTCTGTGACCATTCCGGGGCCACGTCCCATTGGCCCTCTTGGCCTCTTAGGAGGCATCTTAAACTGTTCGTTATTATTCTCACTCATCTTACATGCCCTCCTTTTTGTTATCATCAATTCCAAGTTCCCTGGCTGAAAGCTGTGACTGTGCAATCTGCATATATACATCGCAATTTTTAAGAAGCTCCTCGTGGGTGCCTTTTCCTACGATTTTACCGTCATCGAGCACGAGAATCTGGTCAGCATGAATAATCGTGCTGATACGCTGTGCCACGATAATAACGGAAGCACTCTCTGTAACCTCTGCTAAGGCTGCACGCAGACGCGCGTCAGTCTTCATATCGAGTGCTGAAAAGCTGTCATCAAACACATAAATATGAGGGTCCTTTGCGATAGCTCTTGCTATGGCAAGCCTCTGCTTCTGACCACCTGACACGTTTGAGCCGCCCTGTGCGATTGAGCTTTCATACCTGTCATTCTTTGTCTCGATAAACTCAGAAGCCTGTGCGATATCCGCAGCCTTTTTTATCTGCTCATCACTCGCGTCTGCTTTACCAAAGCGCAGGTTTGAGGCGATGGTTCCCGAAAAAAGAATACCCTTCTGCGGAACAAAGCCTATTGACTCGCGAAGCTCGCTTAGTGTGTAGTCTCTGATATCGTGTCCATCAAGCTCTATTGAGCCTCCAGTCACGTCATAGAAACGCGGAATCAGGTTTACAAGTGTAGACTTTCCACAGCCGGTACTTCCGATGATAGCTGTGGTTTTGCCCGGCTCCGCCACAAAATCAATGTCTGAAAGCACATCCTCCTTTGCTCCCGGATATCTGAAATCCACATGGTTGAAACGGATAACACCTCTGTGATCAGCCTCAGTAACAGGCTCTTTTGGATCATTTACAGTGCTGTTTGTCTTTATAACCTCATCGATACGCTCTGCCGCAACACCAGCTCTCGGAAGCATGATGGACATGGCTGAAAGCATGAGGAATGACATAACAATCATCATGGCATATGTAATAAACGCAGTCATGGTACCTACCTGCATAGAACCCTTGTCTATTCTGCCTGCTGCAACCCACACGATACCAAGTGTGATGCAGTACATGATCATGGACATACCCGGCATCATAAAGGTCATGACACGGTTTGTAAACAGCTGTGTGCGTGTAAGCTCACGGTTAGCCTCATCAAACCTCTTTTCCTCCTCCTTTTCACGGCCGAAAGCCCTGATAACGGAAAGACCTGTAAGAATCTCACGAGAAACAAGGTTTACCTTGTCTACAAGACTCTGCATAATCTTGAACTTTGGCATAGCAATGCCAACCAGTGTGAAAATAAAAACCATGATGGCAGCAACCGCAATGGCAATCACCCACTCCATGCCGGATTTGGTCTGCGCCACCTTGATGATACCACCGATACCAACGATTGGCGCGTAAAGCACCATACGAAGCATCATAGTAGTAACCATCTGAATCTGCTGTATATCGTTCGTGCTTCTCGTAATCAGTGATGCCGTAGAGAATTTGTTAATCTCGGCATTTGAAAAACCTACAACCTTTGAAAAGGTCTTCTCCCTCAAATCCCTGCCGACAGCGGCACCGACCTTTGAAGCCGCAAAACCTACAACACATGCTGCTATAAGCATAATTGCTGCAAAGGCTGCCATCTTGGCTCCTGCCTTCCACAGATAAGCAACCTGATTGGCATCCACGTCGATTCCTGCATTCTCATCACACTTTGTCGCAAAAGTTACACCCATGGACTTTAAAGTAGCTGAACCCACCGCATCGATTTTTTCCTGCACCTTGCTTCTTATCTGCTTTATCATGTTATCATCGAGCGCTACTCCCTGCGGGATAGCCGATGCATCCACATCCATCTGCTCACCCGACTGAAAAGCCTGATATGCCATGACAAGAGGAACCAAAAGCTCCTCATCCAGCTTATCAAGTGTGTCCGAATCAGCTGTCAGCTTGTATTTTGCCACACCGTCATCAGATTTTGAAGCATCCTGCGCCTCGTAACAGTCCGTAAATTTTTCTTTCTCGTCAGACAGCATAAATGTCTGTGCCATCTGATAATCCTCCGATGTAATCTCCTTTGGCAGGATATGCTCAATGCCATGATCCTGGATACCAACATCAATGATGTCAGATGTGTACGCAGGCAAAGCCAGATCACAGTAAGCCTGAGCAATGAGAAAAACAAATATTAATATGATCCATCGCCAGTATGGAATCAGGTTTTTGAAAATTTTACTCATAAACGTTTCCTTTCTTTCCGGTTAATTATCCCCCATACACGAATGCAAAAATATCCGCAATCGTGCGCATACTATCTATTTTATCAATAAGCGCGGATAATTCAATAAAGAAAGTATAAAGAAACAGTAAAAAAACAGAGACCATACAAGCTGTTTCGCAGCTCATATGGTCTTTGCTATATGGAAATATACATAATCATATATAAACGCTAATCCAGATCTGCAAGTCCTACACGCTGTATCTGGAAGGTCTTGTATGCCTTAGCTGTTGGAATCTCTTTACACTCACCACTCGCCAGTGACTGATAAATCTTACTATATCCTACGGCATAAATCTTTATAGAATTAGCTCCCTCCGGTAAAACACTCAATGGTACCTTTACCTTATATGTCTTGTTATTTTCAAAGAAGTTCCTTGGATCCTTATTTAATTGACTGTTTTCTTTACTGTTATTTATCCGTTCAATTTCAGTTCCGTCATTATTCAGTGAATAGATATCCCAGTCCACCTTCTTTAAGTAAATCTTATTATCTCCGGTGCCAATCGTTTCATCATTTGGATTTTTTTGCGGATCCTCGATATAAAAATCCAAATAAACAACAGTTTTTTCATCAATCTGATTTCGCACAAGGTTTGAATCCTTTACCGTAAAATAAACATCCTGCGTACTGTCTGCACCATCTAGTCTGGCATCCGCTTTATTAGCTGCTTCTTCTTCAATGGCATCATCAATAGTTGCATATAATGTAGTTATATCATTTGAATCAGTATCTGCATTCTCCTTAAGATAAATTGACGGCTCATGAACTGATGCACTATATGCAGCAATCATAGTGTTTATATAAAGTTTCAATTCATCCTCATTATTTGAGAAATCGGAATGTCCTACACCTGAGTATGTTACATTTCCCATTGTGTAAATATAATAATTATTTCTTACATCCTTTGGAGACTGCTCATAAACTCCAATATCTGACAAGGTATACCATACAACAATATCACTCTCACCATCACCATCAGCATCATGATTCATATCCAGCTGGTAGTACTGATTATGAGTGGTAGCTATATTTATTTCGTCAGCAATCTTAAAAGGATATGTGGTAATCTGTCCTGAATTAACCTTGACTGCCTTATTAGTATAAGCTTGAGCATCATCATTACCAACTAGCCCTGAATACAGTCTGTACTCACCATGATCATCACCATTATCTTTCCACTGATAATGATTTAAATCTGCATAAGTAAATCCCTGATTCTGTCTGACAATAACTTTTTTATATGATTTTGGCTCATATGCAATATCAGTGTTATTCTTTTCGGCGGTCTTTACAGCTTTATCAAAATCCGCATCAGTACGGTAATCAGTACTGTACAATGTATTGCCCTTCTTTAAATACTCATTTGACAGTATTCCATACCTGTCCAGTCCGACAGAATCACGAATTTTAGAGTTAAATTTATATCCCCAGACATTATTATATGTATTATCAATTTTATTATTACAAAATGACGTTGTATCATGAGCAAACAATACCGGTTTTCCTGACTGGATATATGCTTTTATATTATCGAGATTATTATCAATATCATAACAATCACCAAATCCAATTACAAGCATATCGTATGTCTGCAGCTTATTACATACCTCATTCATTTTATCTACGTCGTCATAATAAACTGTTTCTATATCCAGGTCAAAATCCTTCACTTGACTAAGTAATTCATGAAACTTCGTCGTATCGTCATTCTTCTGTACCTGCATATCAAAATTTCCATTATACTCCGGATTATGCTTCAAGTGTGAATTAATCTGAAGAATCTTGACTTTTGTAGGACTGCCTTTTGAATTTTTGACATACACATATCCGGATTTCTGATCATATCTGTAGCTATTTGTAGCCTGACTTACACGAAGCTGCCAAGGCATAACTCCTACATAGCCATTCGGCAAATCATAGACCAGTTTATAATTATAATTGCCTGCATTCAGACTATACATATATTTACCATTATCACCCATTACCGGATTCACAATAGTACCATCACAATATATTTTTATCTTATTTGCATCTATTCCTTCATTGGTTGTCGAAAACTTTCCATCGGAATTCGAATCCAAAAACAGCTGTGCATTAAAACTTGCTTTGGAATCAGCACCTCCTGCATTGTTTATTGAAAATTCCAATGTGATCTGGTTATTACTAATCTCAACATAATCTGTATCTTTTACTTTTTCCTGCTCCTTGAGTAATATTTCAGGTTTTTCAGTAGTCAGGTAGGTAATAAGCTGCGCTGTCTCATTTGACTTATTTTTTAAGTCTCCATTGCTGTCCACTTTAAGAACATTATCTTTATCTTTTACATCACATAAAAAGGTAAAAACATTTGAACAGTTATCAATGTAATCCTCATTAATTCCACTTTCATACTTGCTATCATTGCTGAAAAAGCCATCTGAAAAGACGACAGGAAAGCCCGCCTTTATATAATCCTCAAACTCTGAAACCTTCTGCTTTGTGATATCATTTCCTGAGCCTCTGTACGTGTTTGGAGCAGTTATATAATATTTGTTACTTCCATTTTTCCTTAATGTAAGAGTTGTATTAAGCTCATCTCCACCATTTATATAATCAGTATCCAGCAATCCCGCATGACCATTCCTGAGCATATCATATCCCCAATAGCCTTTATTATCGCTCGGATTTATAACAACAATGTCACCAACATTTGAGTATTTAAGCCCATTCATGTTCCAATCATTATATACTGTATGACCATCTTCATCATAATTCAGATTATCGGCTACGAGTCCCATATATATCATGTCATAGTTATTAAGGTCCTCTATTCTTCCAATAAATTCTGCACTCGTAACCCTTGTTATTTTAACCTTTTTTTTCTCCGGGCATCTTGATCCAAGCCACTTTGTTAGCTTATCATAATTTAATGCGCCAGACTCATTTTTTACCGTTCCGGGCTCTATATCCAGAATGTTCAGACTATCTGTCGGATTTATAATGTCTCTTTTATCAACATACGATATGATATAGCTTAAAACTATCGCCTTTGAAATCTTCTTGTCATAATACGCATACTCGTCCTTTCCAAGAGTTTCATTTTCATTTTTCCTGCTTGTATTCTCTGAGTTAATATACTCTGCTATCTCTCCAAACCCCTGATTCTTGGCCTGATTTACAAATTCAGTCTCATCCTTGCCTGTACAATCAAGAAATGACGTATTGAAATTCTGTAACAGAAATGCTGCTCCATGCCCTTTATCATCTTTTGTTGGCTTTTTATATATATTTCCCGGAATGACATAAATATTGCCGTTTACGTAGCCATTTGGATGATTACTATCTACTCTGGTATCAAACTTGATCTTCCCCCCATTATCATCATCATACCAGTTTACGCACAATGGATTTTCATACTGACTTGGATCAATTTTATCAATAGCTAATTCAGCATAATTAGAACAGCATAAAAGAGCTGCCAGACGCTCCATATTTGTACAATAACGAAAATTCCACGGCTGGTCAACGTTATCCTTTACCAGACTGTAATCAACAATAACAGGCATCATGAATCCACTCTCGTGCACTCTCTTAGCAACATCAAATATAGTCTTTCCCTTAATGTCATTGCCGTAACCATATGAAGCACTGCCGCTGCCGTCTCCTCCACTGATATAGAGTAAATCCACATCAGACCAGTTTATATGGTCCATCTCTGCCGGAGTGACTGTCTGCACATTAAAGGACATATTATCACTCTTACCTGATCCATCCTGATTAAATACACCGTTTCTAAATAGCTCGTTGTTTGTGAAACCACCCTTTGTGTATATTCTTCTAACATTTACAGGATGATCCAAAACTCCGTTTTCCTTTTTTTGAATTTCATACTCACCGCAGCCCTCACCGGCAAAATTATAAACCTGACTACCCTCTTTGATATTAAAATATCCCATCTTTCTGGTTTCAGACTGACTGTTATCCGGATTCAGATTAATGTAAGGCTCCTTCTCATCCAATACTGCGCCATATTCCCCGGACTGATCCTCAAAAAACAATTTTTTTTCATCGTCCACCTCATAGTACGTCACACCTTCATTTACCACCTCATCAGAAGGAACATATTCCATCTGCAATGTATAATAGGTATATGTATCATAATCCGCTGTATTTGAAGCTTCTGTATTATCAGCCTTGTCTGCCGCCTGAGCTTCATCGCCTTCTGCCTTTTTATAGCTCTCCGCAAGACCTGCATATTCATATGCTAAACTGATATCACTGTTGTCAATACGGTAAATCGCTGCATGAGGATCACTTTCTGCGATAGAATTCATGGTATGCTGGTCTGCAATAGCATAGGCACTCTTAACCTTATAAGCCTTTTTGGTAACATCAAGATTTAATCCGTCTGTTGTTTTGGCATTAAAATAATCATAATTTGTGATATTTATATGCTCATCAGCTTCCTTAAACACCACTCCATAATAGCCTCTTACCGGCTTCGTCTCCTGTCCGTCCTCAGACACCAATGAGGCTGGCATATATACATAATGATCCACATTCTGATTATAATTACCACATGGATTTCCATCTTTAACTGCCGGAACATACTCCGTATCCAGTCTGTATGAGCCTCCATCTTTTCTGACCATTTCATAGTTCCTTGTACCGTTTTCACCGGCCTCAAGGGTCTCCGTCCCTGCAAGATCCAAAGGAGTATTACAATCATCAACTCCTTTTGTATAGCTTTCACTATACGGTGACCAAAATAGTGGCCTACTTTTATCATTTGCATCATCAGTTACAAAGTCATGATAATCCTCATAAAACAAACGATACATACAGTATGGGCGATAGATTGCTCCTGAACCTATTCCAGTACCATTATCACCAATTATGGTTGAAAGCATTTGCCTTGAATTGACAGGCTCCTGACCTCCAATAAGATAGCCTATGGAAGCCATATTGTTATATTCCTGCTTAGATGGAACAACCTCAACTATGTTGAAAGGTCTGTCCTTGCCGTGCGAGCTTACTATATTCGATATTCCATTGAAGGAAACATTTGCCTCAACGCTCGTTAAACTGTCATAAATCACAAGGGTCCCCACAACGAGACATACTACAAGTATGAGTGTTATTGGAACCACTATTTTTTTTCTTAATTTGCTCATTGCGATTGCTCCTTTGTAAAAAACTACTTTGTTTAATAATATGTGTAAAACGTAATTGTATTTGACTTAAATCCCGACTCTTCCTCAAGTCCAAGCCAGACGCTGATATTTAATTTTTCTCCGACAAAAAAATTTTTTCCGAGAGTGATATGCATTTTTTCATTTTGATTACCATCTACAATATGATAATTAAGATAGTTCCTATATTTAGGATCATCTTCATGACCTTCTGCTCCGGTTTCTCCGGCAATCTCCTTTGAACTAAACTTAAATATTCCATCAGGCTCACCATTGCCATCAGGACCATAAATCAGCTTACCATCATCGCCCATTTTAAAGGATATATCTCCCTTGTACTCGGTTGCACCCGTTGAGCTGACACTTTCTACCTCCATATGCCATACAAAATCCTTAATCTGATATTTGCCATTTAATGAAGATTTTTTTAACTCCCCTTCATCAATAAACAATTGATGCGTCTGTCCTAAATCGAAATGCTTATCTGCATCACAATGCAGAATATTGATTGGATGTGCTATGTTTACAGTTACCTTTGCCGTCAATGACGGATCGTCTATGGATGTTACGGTGATGACTAATTGATCTGTAGTTTCATCGCTCATCAGTTGTACATCATATACATCACCATTAGCATTAAAGTTTCCACCATTTTTGTTTCCTGAATGATCCCATGTTACGTTTTTTGAATCATACTTTCCACCAAGTATCTTATCAGTAAACTTTAAATTATTATTCGTTTTCTTCATCTCATAGTATACTGTTCCGTTGGTTACATCCTTGCCTTTGTAATATATCCTTATTCCTTTAGGTTCTGCCGGTGCCACATACTCCACATCTGCCCCAGTCGGCACCTTATTGCGCATAGTGAAGTTCTGTTTTGATGTATACTTCTTGTCCCCTGCCTTAAAGTCCACGACAATTCCGACAGAATTCTTGCTTTCTGCCTCGCTTAAATCAGGTGTAAAGCCTGTGACATTTTCTGCCATAAGAGATTCCTTGCCCTGACCATCTGCCTTCACCGCACCTGTTGCAGGATCCAGTGTATCCTTTCGCAGATAAATTTTGTGCTCTGACGGTCTGTATATGATATTGTATGTACAATCCTTGTTGTAGATAATCAGCTTGCTGTCGGATGATGCCACCTCCACCGGCGCTGCCACTGTAGCAGGCTCATACTTGACACCCTTTTGCGCTTCAATTATCAGGTCTCCTATCTGATTCATCGTAAGCTGTGCCTCATACTGTAAATCTACATCCTTTGAAGCGTACTTATACTGCTTCGTGCTCGTACCGATAAAGCCCGCAACGGCCAGACCCAGTATTCCCATTATCGCCATGACAATGACAAGCTCAACAAGTGTAAAGCCACTGTTTTTCCTACTATTTGATTTATTCATGCGCTTTAAAAGTTTCATGGTTCATCTTCCTCTCTGATTTCATCATACAACCTTATAACAGCCTTGCGTCAGAATAAAATATTCATCATTAAACTATGTAAATTACTCACATACCACCTTGCCGGTCTCCTTGTATATCGTGATAACCTTCTCGGTGCTGTTTTTTTGAATCCAGATACGGCTGCAGCACTTACCATTGGCATCAGGCTTTTGTGCACCTGAGCTTCTGTCAAACTGAAGCACTATCTTGTCTGGGCTGTTCAATTGTGTCTTATCACTATAATCATCCTTCATTGAATAGTAAACATCAATCCTGCTCTTTCCGATTTTGCTTGGATCAGATACCGTACCATTTATAGTCGTCTTATAATAGTAGGCACCATCTGATGCATCCTTATATATCTCAAGAACTGCGCTGTCCTTTCCCATAGTGGTGACTCTTGTTTTATTAATTATCGATTCAATATTTCTGGCACACTGCTTCACCTCGACACCCATGACCGAGCGAATGGATATGGTTGCCGCACCTATGAGTACGACAGATATCGCTATCACTACTATAAGCTCTACCAGAGAGAAACCACCATTATTCTTTTTTTCTTTTACAGACATATTGGATTCCTCCCTTGTATATATCGTCAAAATTTGTCAAATATAAATATTTCGCAGCTGTTTTGCGCCTTAAAAGCCGCTTGTTTTCTACTCCTTGGTCCAGTTCTGGTATGTAATGAGCGTAGCATAATCTATTTTTGTATCTGCCTCCTTCTTATTTGAAAAAGAAGAAACATTACCCAGATAGTTGGCACCGTCCATGAACACATCATACAGGTGCAGTGCATCGTCTGCATCACTTACCTTTTCAAGAAGCAATGCCTTAAATAGCTCCTGAGTACCATTATCAATCTCGCACTGTTTTTTGTTTACAATTATCCTGCCCTTTGCAACTATGGTACCTGTAAAATCATCATTCAGTGTCACATCTCCTGTAGCAACAATTATATCCACATTGTGTGATTTGTCCTTTTCACCATAGGTGTAGTCGCCGTTTATAACAATTGCCTGGTATTTTTTCCCCTGATACTCAGTCTCAAATATATGTTTATTACCGGAATTTTGCACTATTTTCTGCAAATTGGTATTGTTAACTATATTTGTAAAAAGCGAAACACTTTCTGCATTTGTCGGTAAATCCGAATAATTTGTCAAAAGCTTTGAGTTTAGTGCGGTATACGTGCGCTGTAAGGCATCCGACTGTGCATCCATGTCCACACCATCAGCTATGCCCTTCAAAAGGCTTAGATTGTTGCCATCGTAGATGCTGTAATTGCCGGCAGTATAGATGCTTGCAGCCTCATTTACCTGTATGCTGTCAGTATAGAACTTAGTGTATCTATTGAGCTTGTCACGGTCTGCACCAAAATAGTCTCTGTAATACTCTGCAGCCTTGTTCGTTGGCAGATTGACATAATAGTATACAAGTCCATCATCATTATTATCAGTAGAAGGAACAAAGACCTTCTTTATACAGTTGTCGATTGTCTTTGACTCCGGCAGATATGCCGAGAGAGCCTTACCTGTCTTTGTGCTGACCACATTGGCATTTATCTCAGTATACTTTGGCTGATCCTGTCCGGTTGCCGTGATATCCTTGTACTCCTTATAGGAGAGTGGATTCTTGTTGTAAAGCGATTTGGCATCCGCACCATTTCCACTTGTGCCTATGCACTCAGGCGGCACAAGGTATGCTATCTGGTCACCCTTTACAGAGATTGACTCACCCATGGCCACATTGCTGTTTTCTATACCCACACTACTTGAGTTTGAGTTTACAATAGCCTGGGTATTGATATATGCGGTTCCTGCCAACATAAGCTCCCTGATATTTGACATATCAAGAGATGCCTCTCTGCCGTTTATGATAATAGCAGAGCTATCGCCTGCGACAGGATTTTCCTTGTCATCGCCTCCGTTGCCAAAGCCGACGTACTTCGCATTGTTATTCTTATTATTCTTTCCAAGTGTGACCTTTGAGCCTGTACCCTTTAAGGTCATGTCATCTGCCACATATGTCATGCCATCTAAATTGACTTTTGCACCATTTACATTTATATTGCTTGTCCACAGCTGACACTGTGAATCAACAGAAAGTGTACTGTTATTGCTTACACCCGCCATGTTCTTTTTTATCGTAGCAGTATCTTTTCCGGCAAAATCTCCCACCTCTATATCGCCCTCTGCAATCATATAGCTGGTATCCTTTACATCAAGTGTGGCATTGTTTGGAATGGTAACACTCGTAGTGGAAGTTCCTGTGCCTGCCGCATTTTTACAGCCGGCATAGAGATTACCGGATAAATTCACTTTATTATTAGGTCCTGATGTAATTTCCAATCCTTCATTTCCTACAAGAGAATATGTAAAAAGCTCCGGAACTCCTCCCGATGCTGTAAAGCTCATGGACGGAACTCCCAGAGAAATATCTGTCTCTATTATTGATTTAAATCCCTTTTCATCGGTATACTCTACCCTGATGCCATTGATGACTGCGCGGCTGTTGTATACCTTGAGCAGTCCATTTCCCTTTTCATCGGCATTTACCGCCTTGACCTCAGCGTATGGCTTTGAGTTTTCGTCTGTGAGCTTACTATCCACATAGGCTTTAAGCTTTTCAGTTTTATAGTGCATACCGGTATTGTCAGACTCAAGACTTCCCTTTAAGCTCTTTAAATACTCCTGCACAAATATACTCTGTCTTCCGGCCTCATTTATGCTACTGTCAGAATAATTCTCCATAACCTTGGTATATCCTGCTGAGTAAGCCTTGGAAATATCTCCCTGCAGACCGGTACATATCTGATCCAGCACACCCTCTGCCGAGTAAAAGTTGTCTGTATTTTTTTCGTCCGTCACCTTCATCTGGAGGTTCATAAGTGCTATCCACAGCACAGTCACAGCTAAAACAGCCACTATAGCCATTGCAACTACAACCATCACAAAGGAAGCACCACGGTTATCGTTACGCTTCATAATTAATACCCCATGCTTCCGGTCATCGTGACAACCGGGTCTTTATCCTTAAATATATCATCCAGTGAAGCCTTGCTCTCGTATACAGCCACTTTCACATCATACAGCCTTTCAGATGCCTTGCTTTTTGTCAGATTCTTTATATCGACAATAGCCTTTACCTCATTTGGGTTTACATTGTTATTGAAGCCATATATAGCCTGACTTGGCTGAGTTTCTTTATCCGGATTTCCCATATCCACATTCAGATTGGTGGCTATATGAGTATAAGCGTAACCTGTACGGTTTCCCGGCTCACTTACCTTCACATATGCCTTATATGAACTCTCCTTTGTGCTCAGCTGTGTCTGATCCGATATAGTCTTTTGCTTTACAATGTTTACCGTGCAGTCGACCTTGTCCTTGTTGTTTACAATGATGACATCATTTGCAGTATCCCATGTGTTGCCGGTCGATGTGTACCATGGATTGTAAAACAGATAGACATTTCTCAGATTATGATTCACAGTATCTGAAGAATTGTCGTAAATCACCATGGTATAATCATCCTTCAGTGCACTATTCGGATCCGGAAAAGTCTTTCTTACTCCATTCTTATTGATAGAATACGAATACGACACCGTCACCTTGGTAGCCTTATTGCTCGCAGCTCCACTCTTTTCTATATCAATTGTGATAGTTCTCTTTATATCACTCTGTTGTACACTGAGACCCGGATTCATATTGTTAAATGCAGCTATAATATTTATAGCAGAATACCTGTCTGCACACATGCAGTCGAAATTTGCGTCCATGGCCGACATATCTGCCACCTCGTCCATGTTGTACTCTGTAACCTTATTGTCTTTCTTGCCCGTTGTATGGTTTACCTTTGTCGCGTCAGATTTTGCATCCACTGTCACAAGCGCATTGTATTTCTTTGTGCCTGACTGCACGCCTGACATATAGAAATAATATCTGTGCGCATCCGACTCCCTGAAATCCCAAAGCGATGTATCGCTTATTTTGGCTGATGCATCAGTCTTGTGGATACAGCTAGTAATGACATCGTCCTTGTTTACAATCTCAGCACTGATATCCTCAAGCTTCTTTACATTATGAAACTTGCCCGACTTCTTAAGAAGCTCACATGCACTGCTTCCATCTGATATATTAAAGCCGTCCGCCACGTCAAAGCCCTCAGATGGATAGTTAAACTGATATGCCAGTGTCTTCATGGAGTTCTTCTCAATACCCTCCATAATGTTTGTCGCCAGATGTGTAGCATTCATCTCGTTTTTTGCCTTTACATTGGTCTTTGTAGCTGTGACAAATGCATTCAAAAAAGGAAGCACGATTATTGCGAGAATAGCAATCGACACAATAATCTCCACAAGTGTTACTCCTCGATCATCGTTTTTTAGCTTTCTCAAATCTGCTTCCTCCCCTCTTGTATTTTGTTATCTCTTAACTCGATAATCTAATATTTGATATTTATCACTTACGGTCTCAATAACCCGCTAATCTAATAATCTAATATTATAATAATCAGTTAGTTTGTTGTACCAAACAGATTATTTGTACCATGTGGTACTGCAGGTATGTATGGTGCCTCATATGGCTTATCAAGTCCATACAGGAAATATGAATCCACAAGCATCTCACCTGTCAGCTTGCCAGTCGAATCATCAAAGCTCACATTGAGCGTGCTGATAGTCTTCTTCTGTGATGAACCAATCACATCGCCGAGCATAGCCTTAAGCCCATGATACTCTGTCTTGAATGCCATAACTGTGCTGACATCATAAAGCTGATAGCCTGTAACCGTAGACTTTGCAGAGCTTGATGATGTGCTGCCATCAGCTGCACTGCCATCGCCTGTCTGTGACTGAGAGCTGTTGCCATCAGCGGTCTGAGAGCTCTGCGAACTGTCTGCATTACTGCTATCCGTGGTACTGCTGTCTGAACTGCTTTCTGACGAAGAATCTGTACCTGCATCGCCGGTCGGATTATTCACATCAATAGCTGTCGGTGAACCGACTGTAAGCTCTGTAATATTTGTATTGGTAGATTTCTCGATAGCAACCGCATCCATGATGCCGTTTTCTATCTGTAAATATGAAGGAAAATTGTCATATACCTGCTGCATGGCATCAGACATATCCTTTGTCTTCTTTGTGTAGTCATCCGCCTTTGACGCAAGTGCTGAAAGCTGATTGTACTGTGATTTCAGGTTCATATTTTCGTTCTTGAGTGAATCCCTCTTATTGGACTGTGGAATAAAAATCAAAAAATATGTCAGTGCTAAAATGGCAACACCCGCTAATATAATAAGTAACTTTTTATCTCTCGTTGACATCCTAACACCCCCTACTGATTTGTACTGTCTGTATCTGATGAACCACTATCCGTCTGTGTCTGTGCCTGCGACGACGCATCCTCTGAGGTATCAGCTGACTCACTGCCCGTGCCATCCGCCGATTCAGAAGCAGCACTGTCGTCTGCCTTTACATATGTACACTCTACTGTGAACTGAACCTTTGAGGCACCGGTCTCATCAACCTCCTCTGTGATGGTTGACACATTGGATACCATGATACTCTCAAATGTACGAAGCTGTGCAATCACATCAGCCGCTATATCCTTGCTGCCTGTCTTTATGGTCATCGAAACACCATCAGTCGTAACAGACATATTCACAAGCTTGGCCTCCGATGGAAGCTTCTGTTCCAGCTCATCCACAAAGCCCGTTATCTCATCATTCTTGTTGGATGAGGCGCTCTCAAGAAGCTTGGTCCAGTCATAGTCCTTCTTGGTCTGGTTGTACACATCATATATATTCTGTGCATATGATAAATCAGAAACACGCGCTTTAAGTGTCATATTGTCTGAAGTTAAAACAAGATTTGAAAAAATGCTGTATGCTGTAATACCAACTGCAGCTACAACACACAAGCCAAAAATGAGAAGCTGCACTGCAAAAGAAACAGGCTTTTCAGCTTTCTCCCCTTTCGGTACCGGAAGAGGCTTTCCATCCGGACCAACAGGTGGATTTCCCTGCATCCCTGCCTGTGCGCCGCCAAGTGGCATGGCACCTGCAGCTGTTCCTGCCATAATCGAAGCACCGATTCCCTTGTTTTTCTTACTGTCAAGTATATCAAGCGGGCTCAGTGAACATCCGACACAGTTGAAATACTCTGCAAGCTTTGCCTCTGCGAGGTTTATGCTCTTTGCCACATGTATGCCGTCAAACTGCTGGAGCGGAACCACCTTGACATTCAGCTCATTGGTCAAAAGCTTTGAGAGTCCGCTGAAATCAGCACCTAAGCCAATGAGGAAAATTCTATCGATAGGAGTATCTGAGTTTCTCGACTGATAATAGTCTATCACTCGTCCGAGACTGCTTATCAGATTGGAAAGCGAGTATGACACATTCAGGCGAAGCTTCTTAAAGCGCTCCGAATCAATCTCATGCCCCATAGGATCCATGCCGCCGTCCGCCGGCTCATCAGGTACTGTGCCATCAGACCTTATTGCAAGGCAGGTCTTTCTGCGTGCCACATCAACTGCATCGGTAAATGACAGATACTCTCCAAAAAGCTCACTATCCTGAATCTCCTCTATAGCATCAGCAAGTCCATAGTTGACACTACGCTGCAGCTTTACCATGCTTCCATCCATTACAGTCAGTGTGGTAGAAACCTCATCCACCTTGACAGTCACCTTCACATCTCCTGGAATCTCTCTTCTCATGAGCTGCTTGATGGCATTTCCACTATAGTCAAGTGCTACAAGCTGCAGCCTGCAATCAGCTGCAATAGCACCATACGACAAAATAAGTTCATTAGGCACAGCAATAACCGAAAGACGTAATTTCTTTTCTTCCGGTCTGTCAATCTTCTCTATAATCTGATGTACCAGCTTGTACTGGCTCAAATCCACCGGAAAATAATCCGATGCATTCATTGCAATCATTTCCTTAAGCTGTTTTTCCTTAACAAGTGGAAGCTCAATATCTCTGCTTGCTATACGCGCAGAATTTAACACAAAAACAGCTTTTTTTGTGGCAATCTTCTTTTCCTTCAGCTTACTGTATAAGATAGAACGAAACATTCCATCTGGCTGTACCACTCCATCATTAATCATCCCCGGTGGTGTCGGAAAGCCGAACATATTGTAAATCTTGGGATTTTTTGCTTTGTAATCAATCTCAACTACTCTGGTAAGGTTCTCCCCTATTTCAATACCGAGTACCCTATTTGCCATAACCTAGTCCTCCGTGTTTATCTTTGTTTTACACTGCATGCGTCTGTAAAGCATTCGTAACTGTTCAGTTGCAAACATTCTATATATATTTCGGCATATCTGTGTTTTCTCTGCTTTTATCTCACTGCTTGTCGTACTACTTGTTTTATATTAAGTACGCTATATTATAACACACTTTTCAAAAGCCTGCGAGTGTCAAATATGCCGATATCATTTTCTCACCCCATAGCATCGAAATAAATATTCCGGCTGCCAAGTACGGTCCCATCGCAAGCCTGTTGCCTGCGTTTGTTACTTTCATACGAATCAGATGTATCACGGAACCGATGATGCATCCTAAGAAAAATGCTAATGTAATATTCTGCCAGCCTATCGCAAGGCCAGCACATGCCATGAGCTTGACGTCTCCGCCACCTATGGCTCTTCCTCCACTTACAAGAAGAAGGATTTCAAGGAATAAACTGACACAAAAAAATCCTATCACATATTCAGACCAGTTATCATGGTCTATAAACACATGCAGGATTCCAAGCACCAGTATAAATATATTGATTCCGAATGGAATTTCATATGTTCTCCAGTCTATCACACTCAAAACTATGAGTGCAGATGTAAGAAAGCAGTAGATGATACTCGTAAGCTCAAGTCCATTTACTGCAAATACTACTATGTATAATATACCGTTTAGCGCCTCAATAATAGGGTATTGAGGTGATATCGGTTCTTTGCACTTGCGGCATCTGCCACGAAGAAACAGCCAGCTGAAAACCGGCACCATATCGTACCATGCGAGCTGATACCCGCATTTCATACAGTGGGACCTTTCGGTCACCACTGTTTCATGCTGCGGTATTCGGTATATGCAGACGTTTAGGAAGCTGCCTATAACTATGCCGAAGGCAAATATTAAAATGTAGATGGGTATCAGGTCTGTGGTCATGGTTAAAAGCCTCTTTATATATTATTTATGATTTAGGGCCTTTTTTGAACTGATCTTTGTCTGAATGGTAATATGGAGAATCTCCTGTATATGTAATAGTTCCGTCTGCCTTATTATATACAATTGTTATTTTATCACCAGTCCACTTTGTGCCTTTAATTTTCGCTTTTGTTAATCCGGCATCTTTAACAGCCGTATCAGCAACTGTTCCTAGCTCTGTCTTACCCAATGTAACAGTAACCGTAGTAGCAGTAGCCGAAGCCGCAACCTCTTCGTCTGCATAATATGTCTTTAAAGCTGTAGCAATATTATCACATGTTTGGATATCTGTAGCCTCTCTAGACTTCTCAACATACTTGATAAGCTGTGGAGCAAGTACACCTACAAGCACTGCCATGATGGCGATTACAACAATAAGCTCTACGAGAGAGAAACCTTTGTTGTTCTTCTGTTTCTTTCCTAACTTTTTAAATACATTCTTTACCATAGTTCTTTTCTCCTTTTCATTATAACATGGTTTTTGTGCAAAGAGCTGTGCCCTATCAGCATCTCTTTGGTTTGTATGCGCTCATTGTACCATAAATCAAAGCATAATGCAAGTTATTTTCTAGTACAATAGCACTATTGGCGCACAACTTTTTTCGCTTTCTTTAGCAATTTCACCCAAATTTCATCCGTTTTATTGCATTTATATCATATTTTCAATAAAAATTTTCTCCAGAGCTATACTCCGCCACAGCATAAGGGGCTTCATTCCATGTGCCCGGCTTGTGCACGCTCTCTCTCGTGAGCGAATAGCGGAGCTGCCTAGATACTGTAGGAATTATGCTTTTAGATTTTCTATGCTTGACGAAACCGTCGAAACGCGCCGTCCGTGGCTCGGTTCTCCTTGCCCATTACTGCTCACACCATCAGTGTGACCAGTAACGATTACAGCCCATTAAAAGTGCCTCTACGAGGCAGGGGCTGTAATCTGACAATAGTTGATTTATTGGCGCATAGCTTGACAGCGTGGTGTCAAGCTTGCGTTTGAACAGCAACGA
>ERZ779851.813-NODE-813-length-30316-cov-4.397343_pt1 | contig 30316 bp, 19 predicted proteins | sample MGYA00511094_ERZ779851 | MGnify/ENA primary metagenome ERZ779851 (study PRJEB29588, sample SAMEA2155512) | human gut metagenome | biome: human gut; feature: human-associated habitat; material: faeces | place: Denmark | collected 2008/2010 ...
TCCGTTCCGACAAGCTATGAAAAAACGGACGGAGCGGTGCTCGCATGGGGCACGAGTGCACAGTTTTTGACTGAAGATGAGCTTTCAAAGGGCGTTATTCTGGATGCGGTTTCGGCAAAGATACTTTCAGAGCGCGGAATCGACGTCGGCTTTGAAAAAATGGAGAGCGTGAAAAAGCCGGACGGCGAATATTTCTTTGACGATGAGGATCAGACGATCGTGCTGACGCCGACCGACAGGGGATTTTTCCGTTTTAAGCTGAAAGATGGCGCAAATGAAAAGAGCGCGTTCTACTGCTCGGAGGCGATACTTGGTGTGGCGAAAGGGTATTCCGAGCGGACGGACGAATTTCCTGCGTGCTATACATATGAAAACAATGACGGTCAGCGTTTCATGGTCTACACCTTTTCGCCGACATTTGTCAAAACGAAAAGCGAATGGCACATGGGGCTTTTCAGAAATTACTACAGGCAAAAACAGATTGTAAGCGGCTATAAATGGCTTTCGGGAAAGGAGCTTCCGGCGGTCTGCCTTAAATGTCCGGGGCTATACATCATTGCGAAGGGCGATGAAAATAAGCTCTCGCTCGGGCTTTTCAACATCTCGCCCGACGAGATCGAAAGACCCGAGATCACGCTCGGCGAAAGCTTTGCGTCGGCTGACTTTTACAATACGAAAGGCACGCTTGAAAAAGAAACGGTCACACTCTCTTCGCCCTTGCCGCCATACGGCTTTGCGCTGGTAACGCTTGAAAAATACAAAGTTCAATGAAAAAAGCAGAGAATGGGAAATATAACTGAAAAAAGAGCAATATATTGCGTTTACTAATAAAAACTCCTGTGATATATATTATATCACAGGAGTTTTTATGATTTGTTTTGTGCAAATTGCCAAAAATATGAAGACGGAGGGAGAAATATGAAAAAGACACTTGCTATCCTGCTGGCGGCGGTTATGCTGCTGGCGACGCTCTCCCGTTCGGGTCTGCTGGCGTTTGCGGGCGTGGCGGCGTCGTTGCCGTTTTGCCGTCGTTCGCGGCGGAGGCATACGCTTGACGGCGTTCTTGAAAAGATGAACGCTTCAATACACCGGGAAGAAGAAACACACACCATTAATATTTCAAAGGGTGCGTACGATATGACTTTTCAGATATGGAGCAACCTTGTGTATGTGGACGGTACGAAGAACGGCCGTATACGCTACACATTGGCTGAGCCGCCCAGACTCACGAACGGCAGTATTTACGTCCCGATAAAATTCATAACCGACTATCTTGGTTATTCCTACGTGTCAGACGGGAACGGGACGGTCACAATTTCAAAAGAGTATCGTTAAAAGCGCATACATAACGGGGATCGTTATAACGCATAAGGTGTGCGAGATCATCGCCATTGACGCTCCGGTGGAGGTGTCTCCGCCGTAGGCCGCCGGGAACACGACGGTGTTTAGGCCGAGCGGTGTTCCGTAGGCAAAGAGCGTTAAAAAGAGCGTGTTTTTATCGGCACCGAGAAGTTTAAGAAGGAGTATAAAAGCGGACGGAAGGACAATGAGCCTTAAAAATGTCGCTATATACACCTTATTATTCTTTAAAAGGCCGGCGATGTCATAGCTTCCGATAACAAAACCCGTCAGTATCATGGCGAGCGGCCCCATGCAGGAGGAAAGACTGCTTATGGTCTGACGGATAAACGAAGGCACGCTCTCCGAAAGACCGCTGAGCCCTAAAAATGCGCCTATCAGAATTGAAATAAAAATCGGGTTTAAAAGGTTTTTTAAGGGGTTTTGCGTTTTCTCGCCCTTGGGGATCAAAATTATAACGCCCCAGGTATAGACCGCGACGTTCAGCGGGAGTATATAGAGCATGTAGTTATAGAGCATAGAGTCGCCCATTATGGCCGGGACGATCGCGTTTCCCATGAACGAAAAGTTGCCGAAGGCAAGCGCGTATTTATAAATATTTCTTTTATAGCCGTCGTCTCCGGCGAAGACCTTTGAAAGCGGCAGGGCAACGGCAAGTGCGATCACGAGCGCCGCGAGGCAGTATAAGATGAGCTTATACTGCTCTGTCACCGAGCTTACGGTGCAATATTTCATAAATGTGTTGATAATGAGAGCCGGAACCAAAAAGTAGTTCTCGAGTTTTGAGAGCACTGTCGCCGCGTTCTCGGGAGCAAGCTTCAACTTGTTTGCCAGAAAACCGACGATCATACACAAAAACATAACGAGCATGGGCGACAAGGTCGCCTTAAAAGTTTCAAACAATTAAAACACCGTCTTTCATATAAGCCTAGTTAAAAATGCCGAAATTCCGGAGCTTGCCAAAAGCTCCTTTGCGGATTCGGCTTTTTTCATTGAGTCGAACAGCCCGAAAACGCACGAGCCCGAACCGCTCATGCACGCGCCCTGTGCGCCGGAGCCGGTCAGAAGGCCGGGGAATTTTGCAATCTCGGGCCGAAGAAGCTTCGCCGCGCTCCAGAACGCATTGTAAAGGTTAGCGGTGACCGAGGAAAAATCGCTATCTCTAACGGCTTTTATGATTTTCTCCTTGTCCGGTGCGGGGAGTTTTTCCGAGGAGTCGAACCGGGAATACATTTCCTTTGTGTTTAACGAAAACGTCGGCTTTACGATAACGGCGAAGGTGCTTTTAAGCGTAGGGAGCGGCGTTATCTCATCGCCGATGCCGGAGCAAAGAGCCGCGCCCTTTTTAAGGCAGAACGGTACGTCCGCTCCGAGCTTCGAGGAAAGCACCAAAAGCTCATCCTCCGAAAACGGCTTCCCCAAAAGGTAGTTAAGCGCCGATAAGACGGCCGCGCCGTCCGTGCTTGAGCCGCCGAGCCCGCCGCCGACGGGAATTCTTTTTTTGATCGAGATGCTGACACCATTTTTCTTTCCTGCTTCCGACAAAAAAAGAGCCGCCGCCTTATGGGCGATGTTTTTCTCGTCAGTCGGGATATACGGCTTGTCGCATGTTAACCTGATGCGGCCGCTGTCATCAAGCGAGACCGTCACGCTGTCGCGCAGGTCAACTGTGTGCATCACAGTTTCGATATTGTGGTATTTGTCCTCCCGGAGGCCGGTTATGTCAAGATACAGATTGATCTTTGCGTTGGCCGATACGGTGATGTCCAAATTGATCCCTCCTCTTCGCCGTTTTGCAATAAAAGCATCTTTTTTGCCTTGCACATCATAAAAATCTTCCTTTTGTGATATGCAAGGAGATTTTTGCGAACAGCTTTATGCCCTCAAATATTAAAAAAAGTACCGAAACCTTAAGGCTCGGTACTTTTTCGTGAAACCATTACTTTCTTATCGCGGACCGGCTTTATGCTAATATATTAGCACAATAGGGGGATTTTGTCAAATCAAAGGATAATACAGATAAGGCCGCCGGAGCCCTCGTTTATGATGCGTTCAAGAGTTGTGCGAAGCTTTTCGCGTGCGTCGTCCGGCATTCTGGAAAGCTTGTTGTTAAGCTCCTCGTTTACCAGCTCATGAAGTGACTTGCCGAAAAGGTTCGACCCCCAGAGCTTTTTCGGGTCGGACTCGAACTCCTCCAAAAGGTAGTGCACGAGCTCCTCCGATTCGCGCTCCGTGCCGACGATCGGCGCAACCTCTGTCTGAATATCCGCGCGCATCATATGTATCGACGGCGCGCTGGCACAGAGGCGGACGCCGTATCTTCCGCCCTGGCGGATGATCTCCGGCTCTTCTAAGTGAAGCTCGTCGATACCGGGATTAACGATGCCGTAGCCCGTTTCGCGAACCTGGTGGAGCGCATATTTTATCCTGTCATACTCTTTTTCGGTTTTAGAGAGGCGCATCAAAAGCCGCATCAGCTTTTCGTCGCTGTCGACTTCAAAACCTGTTGTTTCCTTTATTATATTATAGAAAAGATCTCCCTTTAAGGTGATCCCGGCGACGACGCGGCCCGTGCCCAAGTTGACGTTCTCGACCGCGGCATTTTGAATATATTCCTCAGACAAAAACGCGTCGGTCAGATAGTGGATCTGGCTTATGCGGTCGATCTTATAGACAGTCTCGCGTATCTTTGCATATACCTTGCTTTTAAGCTCGTGATCGGGAGAGAGAGCCTCGATCCAACCGGGGATATTTAAGCCGATCTCCGTTACGGGAAACTCATAGAGCACCGATTCCAAAATCGATGATATGTCCGCCTCGGCAAGATGCGCGCAGTCGACGCGCTTGACGCTGACATCGAATTTTTCCGCGATCTCACGCGCGGCGCTCTTTGCCGCCTCGCTTTCGGGCGCGGCGGAGTTTAAGAGCACCAAAAAGGGCTTCCCGATCGCCTTGAGCTCGGAAATGACACGCCCCTCCGCTTCGATATAGTCGCTTCTCGGAATGTCCGTTATCGTGCCGTCCGTTGTCACGACGAGGCCGATCGTCGAATGCTCGTTGATGACCTTTTTCGTGCCGGCCTCGGCCGCCGCCTCAAAGGGCATCGCCTCGTCCGACCACGGAGTTTTCACCATTCGCGGCGCATCGTCCTCAAACTGGCCGATCGCGCCGGGCACGATGTAGCCGACGCAGTCGATAAGCCGCACATTTAATGACGACTTACCCGAGTCGAAGGAAATTTTCACGGCTTCGTTGGGAATGAATTTCGGCTCCGTCGTCATGATCGTTTTGCCCGAGGCGCTTTGCGGCATTTCGTCCGCTGCTCTCTCACGCTTATAGGGGTTATCGATCTTGGGGAGCACAAAATATTCCATAAACTTTTTTATAAAGGTGGATTTTCCGGTTCTGACCGGACCCACCACTCCTAAGTAGATATCGCCGTCAGTCCTTTTGGCAATATCAGAATAAATGTTTTCCATAAAAATTCCTCCATCTAAGTGTAGTTTGTACATATGTATGACCGGATACGAAGTTTTATGATAATTTTATTGAAAAACACAAAAAACTCAAATAAATCGCGCCGTATGTTAATTTTTTGTTGACAAATAATGAACAACATGGTATTATATCTGTATGTGAAACTGCTACATTAGTCCGCCGTGGACGGGCAAAATGAGGCGGGGGATCAGGCGGAAGGCAAAGCTTTTCGCAAATCAAATTATATTGGAGGTTATAGGAATGAAAAAAGCATTAGCACTGCTTCTTGCGTGCCTCATGGTCTGCATGGCGTTCACGGCTTGCACAGGCGGCAACAATGAAGCGAACACAGACGGAAACAAGACTGTTTACATCGGCGTTTACGAGCCCCAGTCGGGTGACAACGGTGCCGGCGGTAAGCAGGAAATACTCGGTATGCAGTATGCAAACTCTCTTTATCCCACCGTTGAGATCGGCGGAGAAACATATAATGTAGAGCTTGTATATGCTGATAACGAGTCTTCAACAGATAAGGCTGTTTCGGCAGCATCGACACTCGTTTCAAAGGGTGTTTCGGTTGTTTTGGGCTCTTACGGTTCGAGTGTTGCAATCGCAGCGGGCGACACATTTAAGGCAGCTAACATCCCGGCTATCGGCGTTACCTGCACAAACCCCCAGGTTACAGAGGGAAATGACTGCTACTTCAGAATCTGCTTCCTCGATCCCTTCCAGGGCACTGTTTTGGCGAACTATGCGGCAGAAGAGCTTCAGGCTAAGACGGCTTACTGCTTAGGCCAGCTCGGAAACGACTACGACCAGGGTCTTATCAACTACTTTAAGGAAGCTGCCGAAAAGCTCGGCGTTAAGGTTATCGCAGAGAACTTCCCCGAGAACAACTCTGACTTTAACTCTTATCTTACAAACGCTGTAAACAGCAACGCGGACGTTATCTTTGCTCCCTGCTCCATAAGCTATGCTCAGCTCATTGTTGAACAGGCTGCCGCAAAGGGAATCACCTGCCCCTTAATCGCATCCGATACGTGGGATTCAAACGTTATCTTAGAGGCTGCAAAGGGCAAGGACATCAACATCAACATCACTACCTTCTATGCCGAGGGCGGAAACCCCGAATTTGAGGAAGGCATTAAGGCTTGGATCAACGGCGATTCCAAAAACCTTGCAAACAACGGCGGCAACGATACTCTTTCCGCTGTGTCCGTAATGGGTTACGACGCTTACATGGTAGCTCTTGAGGCGATAAAGGCTGCTGACTCGAAGGACGCATCTGCCGTTAAGGCGGCTCTTCCCTCAATCGTATACACAGGCGTAACGGGCGAAATTAAGTTTAACGAGACCGGAGATGCGGAAAGAACGGAAGCTTTCATCAAGAAGGCAAACACCGAAAACGCAACATGGGATTTCGTTAAGGTTCAGAGCATTACAGAATAATAAAAAAATCAGATGATTTTCGTGGCGGAAGCTAAAACTGTAGCTTCCGCCATGAATCATACATGTGCCCCGGAGCACGGGAACGTATAAATGCGTTCCATACATTATCCGTATGAGGCGGATTTATACGTTTTTAAATTGAGAGGAGAATTTTTATGTCGGCATTTATAAGTGCAAACCTGCCTTACCTTCTTGCCGGTATTTCCGTCGGCGGCCAGTACGCTCTTATCGCGATCGGCTACACGATGGTTTACGGAATATTAAGGCTTATAAACTTCGCGCACGGCGACGTTTTCATGGTTGCCGGGCTCATAATGGTGTATACCACGGCGGTTATGCCCATGTACATATCCATTCCGATGGTACTCATTTTAACTGTAGTATTGGGATTCTTGATTGAAAGAGCGGCGTATAAGCCTCTTCGCAGTGCTCCGAGAATGTCGGTCATGATCTCCGCTATCGGTGTGTCATACCTTCTTCAGAACTGTGCGCTTTACTTTACCGGCGGTCTTCCGCAGGTTTATCCGGCAATCCCGTTTCTTTCTAAGTCAGTCAGCGTGTGGGGGACAAGTGTTAAAATGGTAACGCTCATAACTCCCATTCTCACGATACTTTTAGTTATTGCGCTTGTTCTTCTGATCCGCTACACAAAGATCGGTATGGCGATGCGCGCGGTTTCAAAGGACTTTGAGACGAGCCAGCTTATGGGTATCAAGATAAACTCTGTCATCAGCATAACATTCGTTATCGGTTGCTTCCTTGCGGCTGTCGGCTCACTTTTATACTTCACGAACTACACCTCGGTAATTCCGACCTCTGGCGCAATGCCCGGACTTAAGGCGTTCGTCGCGGCGGTATTCGGCGGAATCGGCTCGATCCCCGGCGCGGTCATCGGCGCATTCATCATTGGTATATGCGAAAATATTATAAAGGGTATCGGATGGACCACTTTTTCCGACGCGTTCACATTCGTTCTCCTTATAGTTATTCTCTTGGTCAAGCCCACCGGTATTTTCGGTGAAAAGGCAACCGATAAGGTTTGAGGTGACGGATATGAAAAATACATTGGAAAAGAAAAATCACACGGGCGGCATAATTGCGGCAGTGCTCATATTGGCGCTTTTCGTGCTTTTATATCTTATTGATAACGTTTTGCCGCTCAATTCGTTCACGCTGATGCTTGTGCCCGTTCTTAAAAAGGCGGCTATCTATTCGCTCCTTTGCGTATCGTTAAACCTTCTTAACGGTTTCACGGGTCTTTTCAGCCTCGGTCAGGCAGGCTTTATGCTTATCGGCGCATACACCTATGCGGCGCTGATGATTCCGGCCGGCCAGCACGACGCGGTATATCAGTATTTTGACGGCGGCGCAATTAAGTTCTCGATCGCGGAGTGGCTCTCCGGTGCGATCGGCGTCAACGCCGGAAACTTTTTCGGAGCAATAATCGCGATAATCATCGCAGGTATCGTCGTTGCGGCGTTTGCGGCGCTCATCGGTATCCCTGTCTTAAGATTGAAGAGCGACTATCTTGCTATCGCGACTTTAGGATTCGCGGAGATCATAAGGGCATTCTTCCAGTGGGATAAGCTCGGCAAGATCACGAACGGATCAAACCTTTTAAGAAAATACACGAATTTCAATGATATGCAGTTTTCGCTCGGCGGAAAGGTGATAAAGTTCGGAACGGCGTTCCCCTTTATCATTGCACTCCTTTCGATCGGAATAATCCTTCTTTTAATCAATTCGTCATATGGCAGAGCCTATAAGGCGATCCGTGACGACGAGGTTTCGGCGGAGGCAATGGGAATCAACCTCTTTAAACACAAGATGCAGGCGTTCATCATTTCAAGCTTCTTTGCCGGCGTCGGCGGCGCGCTCTTGGCGATGTTCCAGACGACGATTCAGGCTTCCGCATTCAAAACGGCGATGACCTATGAGATTCTTCTTATGGTCGTTATCGGCGGTATCGGCTCCATTTCGGGAAGCTGCATCGCGGCGTTCTTATACATCGCATGCTCGGAGTGGTGGTTAAGATTCTTAGATTCCGGCTCGCTTTTCGGAAAGATCTCCGTGCCATTCTTCCGCGACGGTTTCAGAAAAGTCGTATTTTCGGTTATAATAATGGTTATCGTGCTCTTCTTCTCGAAGGGTATCATGGGTGATAAGGAGCTTTCGTTCAGGCGCTTTGCCAAGAAGTTCAAGAAAGAAAAAAATGCCGGGGGTGAAGCAAATGAGTGAGACAATGCTTAAAGTTGAAAATGTGACAATGCAGTTCGGCGGCGTCGTTGCCGTGAACAATTTGTCGCTCGAGGTCAATAAGGGCGAGATCGTCGCACTCATCGGCCCTAACGGAGCAGGAAAGACAACGGCGTTTAACTGTATCACCGGCGTTTATGAGCCGACAAACGGCAGAATTGAGTTTGAAGGCAAACCGATGGTCGAAAATCACCCCAGAGGAAAAATGAAAAAGATATACCGCGGAGAAAACGCGGATATGTACCGCCACGCGAAGACCGTGAGCCCCACACCGGACAAGATCACGAAGCGCGGCATTGCGAGAACCTTCCAGAATATCAGACTCTGGAAGAGTATGACCGTTTTTGAGAACGTTCTCACCGCTTATCACATGAGGGCGCGCCAGAATGTTTTCTCGGCGACGTTCAGATTCTCGCGCAAGGAGGATGATCGTATGAGGCGCGAAGCCGAGGCGCTTTTAAGAGAGCAGGATCTCTGGCAGTTCCGCGACGAGCTTGCGACAAGCCTTCCTTACGGACTTCAGAGAAGGCTCGAGATCGCGCGTGCGATTGCGACAAATCCCAAGCTTTTGCTTTTGGATGAGCCGGCGGCAGGTATGAACCCGCAGGAGACGCTTGAGCTCTCCGAGTTTATCGGCGAGATCAGAGACAAATACAACCTCACGGTGCTTATGATAGAGCATCATATGGATCTTGTTATGGACATTTCGGACAGGATCTATGTGCTTGACTTCGGAAAGCTTATTGCACAGGGCACACCCGACGAGGTGCAGAAAAACAAGCATGTTATTGATGCTTATCTGGGGGTGAGCGACGATGAATAATTCTTTTTTGAAAATTGAAGACCTTAAGATTAATTACGGCGGTATCGAAGCCGTTAAGGGCATCAGCTTGGACGTTCCGGAGGGCAAGATCATAACGCTTATCGGCGCTAACGGTGCGGGAAAGAGCTCCACGCTCCGCGCAATATCCGGTCTCGTGCGTCCCAAAAGCGGAAAGATTGTTTTTAACGGAGAGGACATCACCTCAAAAGACCCGACTCACATCGTGACAAAGGGCATCACATTGGTTCCCGAGGGTAGAAAGATATTCCCCGACCTCACGGTTAAAGAAAACTTAAAAATCGGGGCATACTTAAGAAATAACGACATTTCGGGCGACCTGAAATGGGTATATGAGCTTTTCCCCAGACTTAAGGAGCGCGAATGGCAGGCAGGCGGAACGCTTTCCGGCGGCGAACAGCAGATGCTCGCGGTCGGCAGGGCGCTTATGAGCCGCCCGAAGCTCATCATGATGGATGAGCCGTCGCTCGGCCTTGCGCCGATCGTCGTTCAGGATATATTTAAAATTATAACAACGGTCAACGAGCAGGGAATAACCGTGCTTTTGATCGAGCAGAATGCAAATATGGCACTCCAGACCGCGGACTATGCATATGTCCTTGAAACGGGACGTATCACGAAGAGCGGAACGGGAGCGGAGCTTTTGGCCGACGAGAGCATTAAAGAAGCTTACCTCGGCAAGAGCAAATAAATATTAAAGAAAGGAAGAAGGACTTTTATGAAAAGAGATTTTGTCCGCGATATATATACATCGATCGACTCGTTCGGCGGCAAGGAAGTGACGCTCGGAGGGTGGATTCGAAATATTAGAGACAGCAAGGAATTTGGATTTATCGACCTTAACGACGGCAGCGCATTTAAGTGCGTTCAGGTTGTAATTGAAAGGTCGAAGCTTATAAATTACGATGAGATCGCATCACTTAATATCGGCGCAGCAATCGTTGTCAAAGGCACGGTTGCGCTCACACCCGGAATGAAACAGCCCTTTGAAATAAAAGCTGAGAGTGTGGAGGTTGAGGGAACATCGACTCCCGACTATCCCATTCAGAACAAGCGCCACTCGCTCGAATTTTTAAGAGAGCAGGCATATCTGCGCCCGAGAACGAATCTTTTTTCTGCGGTGTTCAGAGTGAGGAGCGAGGTTGCGTTCGCTATTCACAGCTTCTTCCATGAAAGAGGATTTGTTTACGTTCACACGCCCTTAATCACAGGGTCGGACTGCGAAGGCGCGGGCGAGATGTTCAGAGTGACGACGCTTGACCTAAACGACCCGCCCAAAAAGGAGGACGGTTCGGTCGACTGGTCGAAGGACTTTTTCGGCAAGAGCGCGAACCTCACCGTTTCCGGCCAGCTTGAGGGTGAGACCTTCGCGATGGCATACGGCAAGATATACACCTTCGGGCCGACCTTCAGAGCGGAAAATTCGAACACGGCGCGCCATGCGGCCGAGTTCTGGATGATAGAGCCCGAGATCGCCTTTGCCGATCTTGACGACAATATGGCTCTCGCGTGGGATATGATCCAGTACATCATCCGCCACGTTATGAAAAATTGTAGTCAGGAGCTTGAATTTTTCAACAGCTTCGTTGATAAGACGCTGTTGGCACGCCTTACAGAGCTTTCGGAAAGCTCCTATAAAAAGGTAACGTATACCGAGGCTGTCGAGCTTCTTAAAAAGAGCGGCGAGAAGTTTAACTATCCGGTTGAGTGGGGCTGCGACCTTCAGACCGAGCATGAGAGATACCTCACTGAAAAGATATTCAAAAGCCCGATCTTTGTTATTGATTATCCCAAGGAGATCAAGTCCTTCTATATGCGCTTGAATGACGACGGGAAGACCGTTGCGGCAATGGATATGCTTGTTCCTGGCGTCGGCGAGATCATCGGCGGAAGCCAGAGAGAGGAGCGCATCGACGTTCTTTTGGACAGAATGAAGGAGCTTAACCTTGACGAGAAGGACTACTGGTGGTATGTAAACTTAAGGCGTTACGGCGGAACGAAGCACGCAGGATACGGACTCGGATTCGAAAGAATCGTTATGTATCTTACCGGTGTTTCGAACATCAGGGACGTGCTTCCTTATCCGAGAACAGTCGGCAACGCGGAATTTTAATAAAAAATCTCCTTTGTTTTTTGCAAAGGAGATTTTTTGAAATGTTGACAGAAGGGCCCCGAGCGTGTTACTATATATGTAATTTTAAGATATGCGGAGAATAATATGAAAAAAATAGTTTCGCTTTTTTTGTGCGTTTTAATATTCTTGCCATCCTTTTGCTTTGCTGAAGGCAACTTGATTGAAGATACCGCACGGATAGTGCTATCGGGCGGAGCGTCGTTCGGCGCTGTCGGCGGCGAGTGGGCGGTGACAGGGCTTGCGAGAAGCGGCTCGGCCGTGCCGGACGGATATTTTGACGAGTATTATAAAGCGGTCGAAAAATATGTAACCGAGCATGGAGGAGTACTCCACCAAAAGAAATACACCGAATATTCAAGGGTCGTGATCGCGCTCACCGCGATCGGGAAAGACCCAAAAAATGTCGCCGGATATGACCTTTTGATGCCGCTCGGCGACTATAAAAAGACCGTGTGGCAGGGCATCAACGGCTCTGTTTTCGCACTCATCGCGTTGGACTCGGGAAATTATGCCGTGCCGGAAAATAAAGATGCACAGGTTAAGGCGACGCGCGAGATGTATATTGACCACATTCTTTCAAATAGAACTCCGGACGGGGGCTGGGCTTTTTCCGGAGCGGCGGCTGATCCGGATATGACGGCGATGGCTGTTACAGCGCTGACTCCGTATCGCGACAGGGAAAGCGTGAAAAGCGCGATTGACGGCGCACTTGGTGTGCTTTCGTCCTTGCAGAAGGTCTCCGGCGGATTTGAAACCGGAAACGAGGAGACGGCCGAAAGCGCGGCGCAGGTTCTCGTCGCCCTGTCGTCTCTCGGTCTTAGTGATGATCCGCGATTCGTGAAAAATGGAAAGACCGTGTATGATGTCATGATGAGCTATTATGTTCCCGGCTCGGGCTTCAAACACAAAATGAGCGATCAGTCAACTGACCGCATGGCGACCGAGCAGTGCTTTTATGCGCTCGTCGCTCATGAGCGGGCGAAAAACGGGCAAAAGGGCCTTTTTGATATGTCGAATACCGAGCGCTCGCACTTTTCGGATGTGACGGGGACGGGCTATCAGAAAGCGATCGACGCGCTTTATTACAGCGGCGTTGTGAAAGGGATGACCGAGTATTCCTTCGAGCCCGGAGGAACGCTCACCCGTGCGCAGTTTGCCGTTCTCGTTGTTAACGGCCTTAAGCTTAGCGACGGTGGGGAACTGCCGTTTTCCGATGTTCGGGCGGACGACTGGTTTTATAATGCTGTCGCCGCGGCGTATGAAAGCGGAATCATTATGGGCGTTTCGGACACTTCATTTAACCCGAGCGGGAATGTAACGCGCGCAGAGGCGGCGGTGATGATAAAGCGCGCCGCAGTTAAGGCAGGCTATGAAGCTCTCTTTGCGGCCGACTATCCCGGAGTGCCGCCGTGGGCAAAAGATGCGGTTGCGTTTTGCGCCGAAAACGGCTTTCTTCCGGACTTCGGCGGCGGCTTTGCGCCGAATGAGGCGCTTAAAAGAGGCGAGGCGGCATATATGCTCGCCGGAGTTTTAAAACTGTGACCGAAAGGAAATTTTAATGAAGAAAAAGATTGTTGCGGCCGTTTGCGCGGCACTGATTTTGATTTTTGCTTTTTCTGCGGTGAAGCTTTTTTACAGCGAACCTCAAAAGGAAGTTGAACCTGTTTTCAGCGGGGAAAAAGAGCCCGATGCGGTGACTGAAACACCAAAAGAGCCGGAAGAGGAAGTAAAGGAAGCTCCGGCAGAGCAAAAAAAAGAAGAGCCCCCAAAGGAAGAGCCGGTTAAAGAAGAACCGAAAAAGGAAGAACCGAAAAAGGAAGAACCGAGCTGTACGCTCTCTGTTCGCTGTGACACGGCGCTTTCGAATAAGGATATGTTGGACTCTTCAAAGGCGGACATTTTGCCCGAGGACGGTGTGATATTCCCCGAAACGACGGTTTATTTCAGCGAAGGCGAAAGCGTTTACGACGTTTTGGTGCGCGAGATGATGAACGCAAAGATACACATGGAGTCTGAAAACACGCCGATGTATAAAAGCGCATACATCGAGGGCATCGCAAACCTTTACGAATATGACTGCGGGCCGCTTTCCGGCTGGATGTATAAGGTGAACGGCGAGTTCCCGAACTACGGCTGTTCGGCATATGTTTTGTCCGACGGGGACAGGGTCGAGTGGGTCTACACCTGCGACCTGGGGAAAGATGTCGGCAACGAAAACTCTTAAACGGAGCGATTTTATGAATGAATTTATGCGCTGTCACCCGATAGTGTGCTTTTCCTTTTTTGCGTTCGTGATCGGCTTTTCGATGTTTTTTATGCACCCGGTCTGCCTCGCGATCTCGCTTTTTTTCGCGTTATTGTATCAGGCGATGCTAAAGGGCACGGCGGCACTTTTTAAAAAGCTTTTATATATTTTGCCGGCGGTAATTTTTACGGCCGCGTTAAATCCGCTTTTCAACCACCGCGGAATGACGGTGCTTTTCTATCTGCCCGACAAAAACCCGATGACGGCCGAATCGCTGATCTACGGCGTTTCGGCGGCAGTAATGCTCCTTTCGGTCATTTTCTGGTTTTCGGCCTATAACGCCGTTATGACGAGCGACAAGTTTTTGTGCGTTTTCGGGAGGGTAATCCCGTCGCTCTCGCTTGTCATTTCGATGGCGCTAAGGTTTACCGTGCGGTTTTCCGACGAGATAAAAAAGGTCGCTGCGGCAAAAAAATGCATGGGGCAGGGCATGAAGGGCAAAAGCATTGTAAAAAAGATAAGATACGCTCTTGACATTCTTTCGGTTATGGCAAGCTGGGCGCTTGAAAACTCTGTCGAGACGGCGGACTCTATGAGGGCGCGCGGATATGCAAGTGCGAAAAGAACGGCCTATTCTGCCTACAGGTTCGGACGGTTTGACTTATTGGTGCTGTTATCGGTGCTCGTCCCCGGGATTTATACACTTTTTGGCGGCGTTTCGGGAAAGATGCGGTTTTCGTATTTCCCGACTGTAAGCTTTGACGGGCCCTTTCATATAAGCTTCTTTTTATCCTATGCACTGCTTTGCGCCGTGCCGCTAATAATTGAAATTACGGAGGAAAGAAAATGGAAGGCTTTAAGATCGAAAATCTGAGCTTTATATACCCGGGCAGGGAAGAAAAAACTCTTGACTCTGTCAGCCTTGAAATAAAAAAGGGCGCGTTTGTCACCGTTATCGGTGCTTCCGGATCGGGGAAGACGACGCTTTTAAAGCTTTTAAAGCCCGAGCTTTCGCCCTACGGCGAGAAAACGGGAGAAATATTTTTTAACGGGGAGGCTTTAACGGATAAGGTCGGCGCGCAAAGAATAGGCTTTGTTATGCAAAATCCCGACAACCAGATTGTGACGGACAAGGTCTGGCATGAGCTTTCATTCGGTCTTGAAAGCATCGGAACAAAGCCTGAGGAGATCCGCAAAAAAGTCGCCGAGGCGGCATCTTTTTTCGGATTGCAGAACGTTTTTTATTCCGATGTTTCGCTCCTTTCCGGCGGACAGAAGCAGCTTTTGAACCTCGCCTCCGTTATGGTGACGGAGCCGGAGGTTCTGATATTGGACGAGCCGTCCGCCCAGCTTGACCCGATAGCGAGGGACGAATTTTTTAATGTTTTGGTGAAGTTAAACCGCGAGATCGGAACGACTGTTATTTTGGCGGAGCATTCGCTTGAGAGCGTGTTTCCCGTATCGACCGATATCTTGGTGCTGGATGGCGGAAAGGTAATCTCAAAAGGAGAGCCGGGGGCAGTTGCCCGGGAGCTTAAAGAGAATAACCACAAAATGTATGGGGCGCTTCCGTCGCCGGCACGCGTTTTTTCCGTTGTTGAACCTGAAAAAGAGTGCCCCCTGACTGTCGGCGAAGGGAAAAGAATGCTTTCAGACTTTGCCGATAGGCACGGCCTTCACCCCGAGGCGATCACAAAAAGGGATCACAATTTGGCCGGGGACGACGCGATAACCTTAAAGGACGTGTGGTTTCGCTACGGCAAGGAACTGCCGGATGTGATAAAAGGGCTTTGCCTTACCGTGAAAAAGGGGAGCATTTATTCCCTCCTCGGCGGAAACGGAACGGGGAAGAGCACGACGCTCTCGCTCATAAGCGGAATTAAAAAGCCCTATCGCGGAAAAATTCTGATAAACGGGCGAGGGCTTGACGAAATAAAAAATCCCTATGATTCGCTTTTGGGTGTTCTGCCCCAGGATCCGAGGCTCATATTCTCCGAAAACAGCGTCTATCTGGATCTGTTAAAAAGACTGTCCGAGAGCGGCCTTTCGGACGGCGAAAAGCACGAAAAGGTCATCCTGGCCGCGCGAAAGTGCAGGGTGAGCCACCTTTTGGAGAGCCACCCTTATGACTTATCCGGCGGAGAAATTCAAAGAGCGGCGCTTGCCAAGGTGCTTTTGGGCGACCCCGAGATATTGCTTTGGGACGAGCCGACGAAGGGAATGGACGCATTCTTAAAAGCGGAATTTGCCGATATTTTAAATGAGCTTAAAGAAAACGGCGCTGCCATATTGATGGTGACGCACGACACGGAGTTTGCAGCCGAATATTCGGACGAATGTGCGCTCTTTTTTGACGGGGCGATAACCTCCCACGCTTCGCCGGAGGAGTTTTTCTCATGCAACAGCTTCTACACCACGGCGGCGAACCGAATGGCGCGCGGAATCATTCCCGGCGTCCTGACGGCTGAGGACATTATCTCGTCGTGCCTGGGGAGGACAATAAAAAAAGAAAAGCGCGAAATAAAAAAAGAAAAAGAGCCCGATTTAGAAAGGCTCATAAAAAAAGAGGAGAGGAAAAAGCCCGGCAAAAAAAGAATCGCATTAGGTTGCATATTTTTGGCGCTTTTTATTTCATTCCCGCTGATAGCTGAGCGCATTAAGGCGCTTCCGCTTGCGAAAAACACCGTCAGTATAGTCAGCATAATCTTTTTTGCGGCGGCGCTGATGGCGTTTTTCCCGGGGCGCGAGATCGGTATCGACATAAAAGACAAAGGAAAGAAGCTTGACAAAAGGACATATTTATCGATAATTCCGATTCTTATATTGATCCCGCTGACGGTTTATTCGGGAATCCGCTTTTTCGGGGACAGAAAATATTATTTCATCAGCCTTTTGATCATAACCGAGGCAATGATACCGTTTTTTCTGGCCTTTGAAAAAAGAAGGCCGAAGGCAAAGGAGATAGTCATTATAAGTGTTTTATCTGCCATCGCGGTAGCCGGCCGCTCGGCATTTTATATGACGATGCAGTTTAAGCCTGTTGCGGCGATAGTGATAATAGCGGGGCTCTCGCTAGGGCCGGAGGCCGGTTTTTTGGTCGGCGCGGTGACGGCGCTTTGCTCCAATATGTTTTTCGGGCAGGGACCGTGGACGCCGTGGCAGATGTTTGCGTTCGGTATCATCGGCTTTTTATCGGGTGTTCTTTTTAAAAAAGGGCTTTTGGGAAGGACGAGGGCCGCGCTTTCGGTCTACGGCTTTATTGTGACGCTCGTTTTATACGGGCTGATCATGAACTTTTCATATGTCGTGCAGTCCCAGGCCGAGATAACGGCCGGCGCGTTTGCCGCCGCAATTATCTCAGGGCTGCCGTTTGACGTCGTCCACGCCTCGTCCTCCGCGTTCTTTTTGTGGTTTTTTGCAGAGCCGATGGTGTATAAGATAGAGCGCGTTAAGTTAAAATACGGCATATAAAAACGGGGCTTTCCGCCTCGTTTTTATTTTTAAAGCGTCGCTGCGATAACGGCCTTTATCGTGTGCATTCTGTTTTCAGCCTCGTCAAAAACGATTGAACGGTCGGAGGAGAAGACCTCATCAGACACTTCGAGCGAGTCGAGCCCGAACTTTTCATAGATTTTTTTGCCGGTCTCTGTCTCAAGGTCGTGAAACGCGGGAAGGCAGTGCATGAACACTGCGTTTTCCTTTGCGAAGGAGAAGAGCTTTTCTGTCACCTTATAAGGCGAAAGGTCTTTTATGCGCTTTTCCCAGACTTCGGCCGGCTCGCCCATGGATACCCAGACGTCGGTATAAATGACGTCTGCGTCCTTCGCCGCCTTCTCGGGGTCGGTTTCAAATTCCAAGGTAGCGCCGGTTTCTTTTGCGATCTTTTCGCACTCATTGATCAACGCCTTGTCGGGGAAATATTCCTCGGGCGACGAGGCGACAAAATGCATACCCATTTTCGCACAGCCGACCATTAAGGAGTTACCCATATTATAGCGGGCGTCGCCCATATAGCAGAGCTTGATGCCCGAAAGTGAAGAAAAATGCTCGCGTATCGTCAAAAAGTCCGCAAGTATCTGCGTGGGGTGAAATTCGTTCGTGAGGCCGTTATACACAGGAACTCCGGAGCAAGCTGCAAGCGTTTCGACCTTTTCCTGCCCAAAGCCGCGGTACTCTATCGCGTCAAACATTCTGCCGAGTACCTTGGCCGTGTCGGCAATGCTCTCTTTTTTGCCGATCTGCGAGCCGGACGGATCCAAATATACCGGGTGCATCCCGAGGTCGGACGCGGCGACCTCAAAGGAACAGCGCGTGCGCGTGCTTGTCTTTTCAAATATCAGCGCAATGTTTTTGCCCTCGCACAGTCTGTGCGCTATGCCTGATTTTTTCTTCGCCTTAAGGTCGGACGCAAGGTCAAGTAGATAGTTTATTTCTTCAGGCGAGAAATCCAAAAGCTTTAAAAAGCTCTTTCCCTTTAAATTCACCATATGTAATGCTCCTTTGCATAAATATTCTGTTGATATGTATATTATACATAATCACAGCATCGATGTCAAGAGTAAAGTTTGTGATTTGTTTTTTTGGGCTGTAGATTATAATTTACGGAAAAATTATGCCGATACGGGAATTTAAAATATCTGATTTTCTCATGTAATATCTTTTTTTAATATTGATATTCAAAATAGTCTATGATATAATTTATATAAAGAAAACATAGAACGGAGGGAAAAAATGAAACCTGTGAAAAAATTTCTGGTGATGATACTGGCGGCCACACTCCTCACGCCTTGTATAACCGCAATGGCGGCGGGCGTTTACGGCGCCGAGATGGCCAATCTGGGAGAGATCTCCGCATCGGCGGACGGCGGAGCCTGGTACAGGCAGCCTTACGGCTTTTTCAGCATTGACGATGTTGACCTTTCCGGGGTGAGATCGGTAAAGATCACGGCAAAGAACAATATGACCTCGGGAAATGACGGGGAGCGCGTTATCTTAAGGCTTGACAGCGAGAAGGGCGAGGTCATAGGATATGTCAATATCAACCGCCACTGCCCGGACAATGAGGAGGTGTTCTCCGGGGCGCTGACAAAGTCCGTTTCCGGAACGCACACGGTATATTTTCAAAGCTCGATAGCGAACAACAACTACAGGGCCATGACGATATATAAGGTGGAGTTTTCAAAGAGCGTTTATAATGAGGAGAAATACTCACCTGTGCCGGACTCGGCTATCAGGAATGTGCACGAGTCTACCTGGGCGCTGACGGACGACCTTGGAAGGCGCGTTGCGACGTATGAGGAGACCGGCCCTGTGCGCGAGGGCAAAAAGGTCGGTATGTTCTACTGGACGTGGCACCACGACTTTGAAACGAGCAAGCCCTTTAACAATTCCGAGTTTGCGAAGGAGCACCCGGAGGCAAAGCACGATTACTATAACAGCCTCTGGCCGACGACGGCGACGAAGTTCTGCTGGAACGAGCCGCTTTTCGGATATTACTCGGGCATCGACTACTGGGTGTACAGAAAGCATGCCGAGATGCTTGCCTCTGCCGGGGTGGACGCAATCTTTTTTGACACCACTAACGGAAGAAGCTCCTGGAGAAGGCAGTATCAGGTTCTTTTCTCGGCGCTTCACGATTCCAGAGCAGACGGAGTGAATGCCCCGAAGGTGTGCTTTATTACGCCCTTTTCGCCGACGAACGAACACGGAAAAGAGAACATAAAGCGCATTTACTTAGGCGCATATAAAGAGGGCAAATGGTCAGACCTCTGGTTTTACTGGGAGGGCAAGCCCCTGATCTTGGCGTATACGAATATGCTGACCCCCATAATAGGAGATACTGAGGACGAGGCACTGATGAACGAGATCAAGAATTTCTTCACCTTCCGCGGCCCTCAGCCTTCATATACGACCGGCCAGGTGATGGAAAACCAGTGGGGCTGGCTCGAAATTTATCCGCAGAACGGCTACACCAAAAAGGCGGACGGAACATATGAAGAGGTGACGGTCGGCGTCGCGGCGAACCACTCATACATAAAGCACGGACTTACCGCAATGAACGACGAGTATGTTATGGGCAGGAGTTACACCTCGGTGCTCCGCCAGGATAAGACGCCCGGGGCATATAAATACGGATATTTCTTTACAGAACAGCTTAAAAGGGCGCTTGAGATCGATCCGGAGCTTATGTTTATTGACGGCTGGAACGAGTGGTGCGCAGGAAGAAACAGCCAGTGGTGCGGAGTTGCCAACGCGTTCCCCGATACATACGATAATGAGGGAAGCCGCGATATGGAACCGACCAAGGGCGATATGAAGGACAACTATTTCGCGCTTTTGGTGGACGCGGTGAGAAAATTCAAGGGCACGGAAAAACGGGAGGCCGCAGGCGAAGAAAAAACTATCGACATCACCGATTTTTCCGGCTGGAGCACTGTCACGCCGACATTTTACAGTTATAAGGGCAAGTATGACAGAAACTGTATCGGTTACGGCACGACATATGAAAATCACACCGCGAGAAATAACGTGACGGAGTCCAAGGTCTCGCGCGACGGAGAGAACCTTTATTTCTACGCGAGCGCATCGGAAAATATCACAGCACCGGACGGCGGCAAGTGGATGAAGATATATATAGATTCCGACCGTAACCGTGCGACAGGATGGGAGGGCTATGACTATGTCATAAACACTCCTGCGCCCGGTGATGTGTCGAAACTGCTTTCAGACGGCACGGCCGAGGCGATCGGCAGGGCCGAATACAACGTGTCGGGCTCTTTTCTTGCCGTCAAGGTAAAACGGGAGCTTTTGGGCATCGGCAGTACGGTCGATATGGAATTTAAGTGGGTCGATAATGCCGAGGGCGATATATTAAACTGGTATTCGGACGGCTCTGTAGCACCGCTTGGCAGATTCAACTTCGTATACTCCGAAAAAGAGGAGATATATCTGTCCGATGAGGTACGCGCGGCGCTTTCGGGCACGGCGGCAGTCTCGGCAGATAAAAATTCAGGATATATTTCCGGCAGGAAGATATATGTCTGCGACAGTGACAGCTCTGTGACGACGAAGGAAATAGACGGCGTTATCTATGTCACGACCGACTTTGCCGAGGAAGTGCTCGGCGTGAGAGCTGTCTATGAGCCCGGCAGGAATATGTTAAAGCTCAAGGGCGAAAAGCTCTTTTACACGGTTCTCGGAACGAACGGGGCGCATTTCGGCGGAGAAGAAAAGACTCTTACAAACGCAGTTACATCGATCGGCGGCAGAGTGTATATCCCCGTGACGCTGTTTTCGGACATTTACGGATATAATGTAAAGACTGACGGCGGCGTGGCCGTTTTCGGACAGAGCGTTTCGGACGGTGCGCTCAAGACGGCCAAAGGCCTTGCTTTTTAAGGAGGCGGCAGAATGAAAAAGATAATTTCACTTTTAATTACGATAGCTTTGTTTGCTTCGCTGATGGTGGGAGCGGCTTTCTCGATCGACCTTCAGGAAGATGAGCTTTCGGTTTCCGGCTGGGCGTTTGACGCGTCAAGCGTTAATGAAAATAAAGGCGTTCCGCTTGAGATTCCTCAGAATGTGACGGATGGCAGTCTTGTCACTCACTGGCATACGATGATAAATCCGAAGGCGGAGCTTCCGCACTATCTGACGGTAATTTTACCGACCGTCACCGAGATCGGAGGCTACAGGTATTACCCCAGAGAGTCCGAATCCGGCACTAAGGCCGGCACCTGCACAAAGTATGAGATCTATGTGTCGTCGGACGGGGAAAACTATGAAAAGGCGGCCTCCGGCACATGGGCGGACGATACTTCGGCGAAGACCGCCAGCTTCAGCCAGAACTACAGGGCAAGATATATCCGCCTTCAGATGATAGAGGCAACCGGCGGCTACGGCTCTGCCGCGGAGATCAGGCTCTTAAAGCCTAACAGCGCGAAAAAGACCGTCAGCGTGACGGGAAAGGTCAAGTTCAAACCCTCCGATTCAGGCTCGGGGAGCAGTTCGGGCCAGGGCGAGCTTTCAACCGAGGGGTGGACGTTTGACACCTCATCCACCAACGCAAACAACGGCGTTTTGGCAGAGATACCAGAAAGAGTTATCGACGGGGATACGAAAACACACTGGCACACAATGATAAACCCCAAAGCGGCGCTTCCTCATTATATAACTGTCATCATGCCGACGGAGCAATATGTTTCGGGCTATCGCTATTATCCGAGAACAGACTCGGGAAAAGCCGGAATCTGCACGCGGTATGAGATTTATGTTTCGGACGACGCGAAGAACTTTATACTCGCGGCCTCGGGCACATGGGCATCGTCCACCGCTGCGAAGACGGCGGATTTCGGTACAAACATAAAGGCAAAGGCAGTGAAGCTTGTTATGCTGGAGGCTGAAGGCGGCTACGGTTCTGCCGGCGAAATCAGGCTTTTGGGGCTTAAGGACAATTACAAAAATCTGACTGTGGGAGAGTATCAGAAAAACTATGAAGATACTATATTAAAGCCGGTGCTCTTTAAATCGATGAAGATATCGGCAACGGGAATCAGCGCGCATCCTGTCTCCAATATGGCGGACGGGTACACTGACACCTACTGGCATACCGAGATGGTATCAGGCAAGCTTCCGCAGGACATATCGTATAATTTCCGCTACCCATATACGATCGAGGGACTGCGCTATTTGCCGAGGCAGGACGGGAATCTGACCGGTCACTTTTTGAAGTTCGATGTTTTAACATCGGACGACGGGAGAGAATACACCTTCTTAAAGAGCTTCGAGACGACATCGTCCGAGGAATACAAGGACTTTATGTTCGATACTCCGGTGAAGACGAAATATTTAAGAATACACTTAAAAGAAGGATTATACGGCTACGGCACATGCGCGGACCTTTATTTTCTGCAAAACGGAAAGCAGTTTAAGAAGGACGAGGCAGACTGTGAGGAGACATATATTCTTACCGTCGGCGATAAAAATGTCAGAGTGAAAAAGGACGGGAAGGAGAAAGCTCTTGAGCTTGACACAGCCCCCTTTATCTATGACGGGTCGACGATGATTCCGCTTCGCGGACTGATGGAAGAAATGGGGATGAGCGTCGACTGGGATGGAAAATTCCAGAAGATCGAAGTGTATGACGATAATACTGATATGGAGCTTTTCATAGAGGACGACAGGGCGTTTATCAATTCGGAACGCTATAATGTCTCGGTCGCTCCGATGATAAAGGATTCGAGAACCTTCATTCCGCTTCGCTTTATGTCTGAGCAGATGGGCTATAAGGTCTACTGGGACAGCGAAAAACAGGAGATCAGGATCAGCACAAAATAAAGAAGGGCGCAGAGGTTTTACCTCTGCGCCTTTTTTTCTCTTTGATATTTTGCTTTTGTTGCCATGCCGCCTCTTAAATGGCGCTCTTTTTTGTTTTCCTCCAAAACGAACGACGCGCTTTTAAATAGCGCCGGGTTTATTGCGCGCAGCCGCTCGCGTATGTCTTTATGCACGGTCGATTTGGAAATCCCGAATTTTTTGGCGGCGGCTCTCACGGTGGCTTTGTTTTCGATTATGTATTCGGCGAGCGTCAGCGTTCGCTCCTCAATAAAGTCGTTCAATATATCGCCTCCTAATACTTAAAACATATGCATAGGAAGGCGAAATAATGCGTATTACAATTTTATATGTAGCGCCTTAATGTGAAGAATTGAAATAATCTGTCAGAATTTTTTCAAGGGCGATAAAACTCTCATTGTTTCGCCGCATTTGCCGCATTTTTGGTACATCTCATGATTTGCATCTGAATCGTAAAATATAACGTTTCCGCACTTTTTACATTTTAACTTAAAGATCATTTTACCGCTCTTTTTTTATTTTAACATTTCCAAACACTGTTTCATTCGTTCAATCACATAATTTGCCACGAGCTTTATCATAGGTTCGGCATTGTTATTTTTATAAAACTCATCAAATGCGGCATAATATGTTTTTCTGTCGGCGATCTTCACGTTGATTGCGGGATAACCGTTTTGGATAAGGTCAAGGTTCAAAAGCAGTCTCCCTGATCTGCCGTTGCCGTCGATAAAGGGGTGAATGCCCTCAAATTCAAGGTGAAACCGCGCAATCCTCTCTATGGGGTGCATTTTCTTTTTTCTTTTTTCGTTTTCAGCGAGAAGCTCCGTCATTTTAGGTTCAATCATATACGGCTGAACAGGCTCGGTATATGCACCCATAATGGTTACGGGAATAAAATCAACAAAAATTGCGGATTTGGTCAAACATATTATTCCTGAAAAGTAGCCTTGTTAATATTTTCGTTCCCGAAAAAGTGAAATATTACACCCTTTTTTTCAAGTATGGCTATTGCAAGGGGGTTACAAGCTGGGTGCCGTAATTACATTATACCGCACCGGATGGGACAAAAAAGGGACTTCGTAAAAAAGTGTTGTTATTTTTTTTCGTTTATGCTATACTTATAGTTGGTGATTTGGATGAAGAGAAAAGGAATCGGACATTTTCTGAATAACTTTGACTGGCTTTTGTTCATTGCGGCGATGCTTGCGACTGCGATGGGCATGGTGCTTATATACAGTGCGTCTCTTTCCGGCGGAACGAGCGCGCGTGATGTTTTGGTGCAGTCGGTCGCACTCATAGGCGGCCTTATCATGATGATCGTGATATGCCTTATCGACTGCGACGTATTGGAGGCGCTCGCCGGCATAATCGGCGGTCTCGGTATCGGCATGCTCATTTTGGTGCTCCTCATCGGAACGGGCGGAGAAGAGGTCGGCACGAAGGGCTGGATATACTTAGGCCCTGTCAGCATTCAGCCGTCCGAGTTTGCGAAGATTGCATTTATCATCTCGCTTTCGGCGCACATTTCGCGCGTTCACGAAAAGATTAACGAGCACAAAACGCTGCTGTTTTTGCTGCTTCACTTTTTGGTATATGCCGGGCTCGTGCTCCTTCAGCCCGACTGGGGAACGGCGATGGTTTTTGCCTTCATCTTTGTCGGAATGCTATTTATGGCCGGCGTGAAGATAAGATACTTTTTGGGCGCTATCGGCCTTTTGGCCGTTGCCGCCGTGCCGATCTGGTTTTTCGTTTTAGACAATTTCCAGAAGGCCAGAATTACGACCTTTCTAAACCCCGAGCTTTCGCCGCTTGACGACGGATACCAGGTCTTGCAGTCGATGCTCGCCATCGGCTCGGGCAGGGTGACGGGAAACGGCTATATGGCCGGGAATCAGACGCAGATGGGCTATCTTCCCCAGGCGAGGACGGACTTTATTTATGCCGTGGCCGGCGAGGAGTTCGGCTTTATCGGCTGCGTTATTGTGCTTTTGATCCTTTCCTTTATTATAATAAGGTGCTTTTACAACTCCCAGAAGGCGAGAGATGTTTTCGGAACGATGCTGTGCGTGGGAGCGGGCTGTCTTTTCCTTTTCCACACGGTGGAAAACATCGGAATGTGCTTAAACCTCCTTCCCGTGACGGGAATTCCGCTTCCGTTTTTCTCGTCGGGCGGATCGAGCCTCATGGCGTCCTATATGGCGCTCGGGCTTGTATTAAATGTCAGACTAAGAAGAAAAACCTACGGACTGTGGGGTTAAATTATACCGGCGGACTTTTTATCCGCCGGTATAATTTTTTACCCAAAGTTTAAGATCACCCCGTATTTATCTTAAAAATGCCCCTTGTATTCGGGAAAAATCTTAGGTATAATATAACCAAAAAGGAGAGATGGATATATGCTTTATAAGAAGAAAAACAGCGCCGAGCTTGACGAAAAGCTTTTCTCAAACCCGACGGCTGAATACAGGGCAACGCCTTTCTGGGCATGGAACTGCCTGATAGATGAAACCATGGTGTCCGATCAGATCGAGGCGTTCAAGAAAATGGGCTTTGGCGGATTTCATATGCATTCGCGCGTCGGCATGGCGATGGAATATCTGGGCAAGCCCTTTATGGACATCGTGAAATTCTCGGTCGACAAGGCGAAAAAAGAGGGCATGCTGGCCTATTTATATGACGAGGACAAGTGGCCCTCCGGCTATGCGGGCGGCTATGTCACACGCGAGGAACGCTTCAGGCAGAGACGGCTTGAGGTCAGGACCGAGCGCGAGGAGCACTTTTCTTTTGATGAGGCCGTAAACGAGGGCAAGAACTATCTTCTGGCGGTCTATGACATTGTGTTAAACGACGATGGCGAGCTTTTGAGCTATGACATGATAGGTGAGGACGACGAGCCGCGCGGCACAAAGTGGTTTGCATATATCAAGACCTCGCAAAATTCCCCCTGGTTTAACAATCAGGCCTATGTTGACACGCTGAATAAAGAGGCGATCGACAAATTTATCGATATTACATATAACGCTTATAAGGACGCAGTGGGCGAGGAGTTCGGAAAGACCGTTCCCTCGATCTTCACGGACGAGCCGGAGTTTACAAGGAAAAAGCCCTTGGGCTTTGCCAAGAGCCGCGACTTTGCGGTGTTCCCGTGGACGATGAAGCTCTGCAAGCTTTATGAGAAAAAATATCACAGCGATATGGTAAAGACCATTCCGGAGCTTATCTGGAATCTTGAGGGCGGCCGCGTCTCCGTCGCAAGATACCGCTATCACGATTTTGTATCAGAGCTTTTTACCGAGTGTTTTGCGGACAACTGCGGCAAGTGGTGCGATGAGCATTCTCTTCTTTTTACCGGCCATATGATGGGCGAGCAGACGCTTGAGATGCAGACGGACTTTTTAGGCGAGACGATGCGAAGCTACAGGGCGTTTTCGCTCCCCGGAATCGACCTTTTATGCAACTGGCTTGAATATAACACCGCGAAGCAGTGCCAGTCCGCCGTTCATCAGTACGGGCGCGAGGGCATGACCTGCGAGCTTTACGGTGTAACAAACTGGGACTTTGATTTCAGAGGCCACAAGTTCCAGGGCGACTGGCTGGCCGCGCTCGGCGTGACATTGAGAGTTCCGCACCTTTCGTGGGCTTCGATGGCCGGCGAGTCCAAGAGGGACTATCCGGCGTCCATCAGCTATCAGTCGCCGTGGTATGAAAAATACGGCTATGTAGAGGACCACTTCGCGAGATTGAACACGGTGCTGACACGCGGAAAGCCCGTTGTCGACGTTGCGGTGATCCACCCGGTCGAGAGCTACTGGATAAACTACGGCCCGGTTCAGAACACGCGCGAAAAGAGAGACGAGCTTGACGAAAAGTTTTCAAATATCACAAAATGGCTTCTTTTCGGTTCGATCGACTTTGACTTTATAAGCGAGTCGCTTCTTCCGTCGCAGTTTAAGGGGGCGGACAAGGGGCTTAAAGTCGGCTGTATGAGCTACAAGGCCGTCATCGTGCCGGATATGGAAACGATCAGGAGCACAACGGTTGAGATACTTAAAAAATTCCACGACGACGGCGGCTGCGTGATCTTTGCCGGAAACTGCCCCGAATATGTTGACGCCAAAGAAAACACGGACATAAAGGCGCTTTACGACGAGTGCACGCATGTTCCCTATACCAAGACGGCGATTTTAGGCTCGTTAAAAGCATACAGAAGAGTCGAAATTTCGAATGCCGACGGGTCAAAGGCGAACGACTTATTGTATAATATGCGTGCGGACGGGAACGACACATGGCTCTTTATTGCGAGGGGCTTTTTGCCCGACGCTAATAATGCGATGCACGCCGGGTTGGCAAAGGAGAGCGAAGCGCCGCGCCATATTGCGGTAAGGCTTGCGGGCGAATTTATCCCGAAGCTTTATGACACGGTAAAGGGCGAGATAAGAGACATTTCGGCAAGATACGAAAACGGCGAAACGGTGATAGATTACGACCTTTATTACAGCGATAGCCTGCTTTTGAAGCTCACGCCCGGCAAAAAGGAGAGCGCTCCTGTTATTAAGGAAGCAAAAGCACCGGACAAGGTGATCCGCTTTAATGACAAGGTGGAATATGAGAGAAGCGAGCCTAATGTCCTCATTCTGGACAGAGCGGCTTTTTCGCTCGACGGGGGAGCAAAGCACGGCGAGGAGGACATCTTAAAGCTCGACAATATCTGCCGCAGAATGCTTTCCTGGCCCTACCGCGGAGCGGGCGCACAGCCGTGGACGCTGGAGCCCGAAAAAATCGGGCATTACATAACGCTTGACTTTACAGTGCGAAGCGAGATCGATTATGAAGGCGCGCTTTTGGCGATTGAGGATCTTGAAAAGCTCAAAATAAGCTTTAACGGCGAGGACGTGCCGGTCAGACAGGTCGGCTATTTTGCCGACAAGGCGATAAAGACCGTCCGCCTTCCGAAGATCAAAAAGGGTGAAAACACGCTCACGGTCAAGGTTCCGTTCGGAAAGAGCACGAACACGGAATATTGCTATATCCTAGGCGAGTTCAACGTTAAGGTCGAGGGCGTTATAACGACGATCGTTCCGAAGACGGACAAGATCGGCTTTTCACCGCTCAAGGAGCAGGGAATGCCGTTCTACGGCGCAAACATTACATATATTGCCGAGATCGAGACAGAGGAATGCACGCTCGTTATTGACGCGAACTATTACAGGGGCGCCCTCATCGGTGTCAGTGTCGACGGTGCCGAAGCGGGCAACATAGTTTACTCACCTTATAACCTCGAAATTTCCGGCGTTTCAAAGGGCAGGCACAGAGTCGAATTCACGCTCTACGGAACGAGGATCAACACCTTCGGGGGACTTCACAACATCATGCAGCCCAAGTGGGTCGACCCCGGGTTCTGGAGGAGCGAGGGCGACAACTGGTGCTATGAATATGTGCTTAAGGACACGGGAATCTTAAGGTCTCCAATAATTAAAGTCTATAATAAATGATCTTTTCCGCCCGGCAAAATGCCGGGCGGAGTTTTTTTGTATAAAACAGCAATTTTGTTATAGTAATCGCAAAAAATAACTATAGACAGCTTCTCTTTTTTGTAGTATAATTTTATATGAAAAAGCTTTTAAAAGCTTATAATTTGTACTATATTCATAAAAGGAGGAAACAAAAATGAGGAAGTTCTTATGCGCCGCTCTGGCAGTTATGCTCACTTTTTCGGCGGTCGGCATATGCTCGGCGGCAAATGAGAGAGTTCTCACGGCTTCGGAAGTGACGGACAAAAACATGCAGATGATGGTCACCGGGGAAAACACCGTGAGAGGACTTGAAAGGAAGGCGTATTTCGGGTTTGACAATGTGGATCTTACAGGCATTAACTCGGTTGAGATCAATGCATACAACAAGATCAGCGGCCAGTCAAACGGTGAAACTCTGGCAGTCGTTATTGACGATCCGAATTCCGGTAAGCTTATAGGAACGGTGACGCTTACCGAGGTCGGAGAGGACATTACGGCAAAGGGATCGATCGAGCCGACAACGGGAGTGCATAAGCTTTACTTCCGCTGCCTGTATGCTGCAAACAGCTGGAACGAGATCCAGATCAAAAAGATCACTCTTTCGCCCAAGAAATATGTGAGCGATAAGGAGTCGAAAAAGGTTCCGGATTCGAAAATAATCGACGTTTATTCAGACACATGGGTAGCGGTCGACGATATGGGCCGTGCGGTTGCCGACTATGAAGAGGTCGGCGGTGTGAAGACCGATACGCGTGAGGTCGGCCTCCTTTACTGGGACTGGTTTAATTCCACGGCGGCGAGCAAGCGCGCCAATATAATTTCAGAGATCGTGAACGCACACCCCGAAGAAAAGGAAAACTACAACAGCCCCGTCTGGGACACGAGGGGAGAATATTACTGGGCAGAGCCGCTTTTGGGATTCTATAATTCCTATGACTACTGGGTTTACAGAAAGCACGCGGAGATGATCTCAAATGCCGGTGTTGACTCGATATACTTTGACTATTCCAACGGCGGTATCGACTTTATTCCATGCTTAAACATTCTGGCACAGGCGTTCAGGGACGCGAAGGCCTCCGGCGTTGACATTCCGAGGATATCTGCGATGATGACGCTCGGCGGCAAGCCGAGTGACGCGTTCCGCGGACTCACGGCAATTTATTACAACTGCTTTGTAGAGAATGATTACTCGGACATCTGGTATTATTACGAGGGCAAGCCCTTACTTTATGCGAACGCTACATATGACAATGCGATGAAGGACGTTGAGGCAAACTGCACGGTTGAGACGGGGATTCTTGACGGGATAAAGGACTTCTTCACCTACAGAATGCACGGCGGAAGGAACAACTATTCTGAATCGGCGACAGGCTCCAATAAGTGGATGTGGCTTGAAAACTTCCCCCAGGTATTGAGAAACAAGGACGCGTCGGGAAGGCCCGAGTTCGTTGTTGTCGGCGTCGGCATCAACCAGTCCACTATCTACGGTCTTTCGCAGACAGGCGTATTCTCAGACCAGTACAATAAGGGCAGAGGATATTCCGAGGCGTTCGGAGAGGACTACAGAGACATCGGAAAGAGAAAAGCATATTTCTTCCGCGAGCAGGCAGCACTTGCACTTGACGCGGCTCCGAAGTTCTTGATGATCGACGGCTGGAACGAGTGGACGGCGATCAGAAACAACGACT
>ERZ779851.817-NODE-817-length-30161-cov-13.818774_pt1 | contig 30161 bp, 40 predicted proteins | sample MGYA00511094_ERZ779851 | MGnify/ENA primary metagenome ERZ779851 (study PRJEB29588, sample SAMEA2155512) | human gut metagenome | biome: human gut; feature: human-associated habitat; material: faeces | place: Denmark | collected 2008/2010 ...
TAAAATAAATATAACATATATACTATATATTTGCAATAAAAAACTCCGCTGCAACAGCGGAGTCTTTTATCAGTCATCAAATTCATCTTCATCAAATGAAATGAAAGCATGAAATCTGTTCATCGCATCGAATTTCATATTTTCTAACGATGTAAGCAGGGCATCCACATCATAAGCTGTATAAATGTTTCTGATGAACTCCTTCTTATATTCATTGAAAAATGAAACAATATCCTCCGTAGCCGTTGCCTTAGGAACAGAAATATGTGTCAGTTTCTCATTGATAATAGTGGTAGCAAGAGTATTTATCTCTTCCTTAAGCCTTGAATATGCCGCTGCATATTTAGTCTGCAGTGTATCCTTTCCAATCTGTTTCTCATTAGTCTTTAACTTTCCGACCTTACTTTTTAATGCTTCAATGGTAATAACCATATCCTGTTCCTTCACCATATTTTTTCCTCCTATTTATTATTTGTGTTTAATATGAGGATAGATGTTGTATTTGGCAAAGACCAAATAATCATCTATTCCGTTGATATTAACATCTTTGCCATCTACAGTAATGTGAGATGTCCACTCAATTCGTTTATATCTCATTCCGTGACTGGTAATCAATTCTTTTGTTTTATCCATAGCCAGTTTTACGTTGTTATTTGTCTCATAATCCATGTCATAGGCTAACATCACAGTATGAACACCGTTATCCTTAAGCCATACGAGTTCCTGTTCGAGATAGTTGAGGGCTTGCACTCCGGGAACAGATATAACCGGGATATTAGGCTGACAAAAATGAGTGATATCCGCCTTCATGATGCCTTCTGTGAGCATTACTCCTCCATCCGGTATAACAGGGACAAATTTACCTTTTCCGGCATCAAATTTGAAATCACATGCGTAGTGTACCTTCGCATTGGCGGCACATCCGCCTTCTCTGTTTTTGGATGAAAACCATCCACATTTTGACTCATAATCACCTTTTTCTTCCATGAATACCCGCAGATCATCATCTTTTCTTATCTGGAGACCAACGATTTGATTGTTCCGATTAACAAGCGGCATAATAATACCTTTTGTCAACTGTATGAATGTATAGTCTCCGGTTTTCGTTTTAAAAAAACCAGGAACACCTTTTAAGATATTTCCATTTGACTGCAGCCGCCGGCATAATGCAAAGAAGTCTATTTCATCCCGTCTGGGAAGTGTTTTGTAGTTTAATTCTTCGATTTCATCATCAGATAATCCCCGTGCTCTAAGCATATTCCGGTTTTTATCAGACAAATGTAATTCTGCAAGAAAAGCCCGGTATGTATTGTCAAGCACAGCATCATCTGCTTTATCTGCCTCCTGATGTTGGGTATTATACACAATCCTGGGCGGAGCGGTTCTTTCCCCATATACCAGTCACCATTGAATTGTTAGAAAACAACATCTGCCGTATAAAATTTGGAAGCCTTCTGCCGCATAATCCTAAGAGAGGATGTAAGCTAAAAGACCACAATGACACCTGTGCATCATTTTTAGAAGGGTTTTATCAGGAAGCGGCAAAGATGAACTTGCATTACACGGATCCTGTAGTATTGAAATTTATCCATCATTACCAAAATGAGGGTGATATGTGCGACCACGATAATTACGATATAAAACCCTTCATAGATGCTATATGCGTTAATTTTCTTCCGGATGATAGTCCGAAATGGTGTGCCTACTATATGGATTATGTCATGGATGATGAGAACTTCAGCGAAATTATAATTGAAAAAAAAGAAATTTTTCAACAAATTATGTCAAAAAATTGCAAAACGAGCTTATATAAAGTATAATAGGAGAGTAGAAGAGCGTATTCTTAACTCAAAGCGGTTTGCCTTTCGCCGGATTTCATCCGAGGACTACCATCAATAGGAGGTGGTCGCCATGATTTTACGAAGAAAGGTCTGTATAATTTATGCCGGATATGGTTATTCCCATTCTGACTCTAATCGTACAGTCTGCATCGTTTGTGTTGCAGATAGTGACGTACATAGAAATGCATAAAAAAACAACCGCACCCGACCAAAAGTGATGGTTGTTTTTTTATAATCAACTCAGGGCGGACCAAATGAGTTAAGGTACGCTCTTCTCATATATATAATAAACCTTATATATCATTTTTTCAATAAAAATTTAAAAAAAGTGCTCAGTTTGTGCTTTCTTAAGCTCAGTTATCTTTTTTACTTCCATTTTTTCCGTTCCATACATGGAGCAATCATAGAAATAATCAAAGTTAGAAGTATTATACCTATAATACATAATATCCCAGGGTTAGTTATGGTTTTCCAATATGCCTTGCAACCCTGAAAGTTGAAAAAAATCCCATCCATTACGACAATAAGCATAACAAAAATAATCACTCCTAAAAACAAATTCCGACATAAACGTAATTTCTTCATATCATCTTCCCATTCAATTCGGTATTGTTCATTATATTGCTCTCTTAAGTTATCTGGATCAAGATGTTTCCACATTTTTTCCTGCAGACGTCTTATTTCTTCCTCACTGGCACCATTTTCCCTTGCTTTCGCTGTATCCGCTATGATTATGTCAGAAATTGCATCTAATTTCTTAAAAATTTCCTTAGTGCTCATACATATCGCCTCCTTATAAAATAATCTTACCATGCAGAAGAGCAGCAGTCAAAAATTCATCATTTACCCTCATCCTCTTCCTGTAATGCAATCTTAGAACCATAACCGGCTGCCTTTTTTCGCTGTGTTTCGCTCATATTTGCATAATGCTTAGTCGTAGTATTCACGTTGCTGTGCCCAAGCGCATCTGCTACAAGATATATGTCACCTGTTTCCTGGTATAAATCTGTACCATAAGTGCTTCGCAGTTTATGCGGTGTTATTTTGTTCCCGGCGCCCAGCGATGCATTAGCATATTTTTTGATAATCTTTTCCACGCTGCGTACACTGATGCGATTACCTTCTCGATTAAGAAACAGGGCACGTTCACTATCAACAGGGTAAAAATCCATCCTGTAGTTTTTCACATAATCGTTTATCAGTTCCATCATGCGGTTGTCCAGGTAGATATTCTGGAACGATTTACGCCCCTTTCTGTTTATCATAATGGAACCGGTATAGCTGTTGATGTCATCCAAATCTATTCCGACAAGCTCCGATACGCGCATTCCGGTAGCCAGAAAGAGCGTTATTATCATATAATCCCTCATCTTTTGGTGTTCCGAAACTTCCTTTTGCTTTTTGGTGAGTCCTTCACCGAAATTTACACTCCGGTAAAATGCTTTCTTTTCATTTTCCCTCAAATACACAATATCTTTCTGATCAGCCCGTGGAGTGTCTATCGCTATGCAAGGATTATTGGATATTTTGTGCCTTTTTATATAAAAATTGTACATAGAACGTATGGCAGCTAATTTTCTTGCCTTGGCTGCAGCGCCGTTGGTATATCTTTTCCCGGACTCCGCCTGATAAGAAGTCAGATAAGACATATAATCCGATACGGTCCGATAGGTGAGTTTTTCCATCATTTCAAGGGTTATTTCCCGCGGATTTGTTCCCGCGTAGATTTGACCGGGAGAGACAATATATTCAAGAAAGCTTTTTAAATTGCGGGTATATTCCAGGCATGTCTTCGGTGTGTACGTTTCTGTTCCCAGCTTATCGTTAATAAATTCTACGCAGAAGTCCGGCATCTCCGATAATAAATCCCTGGTATGTTCCACATCAATTCGTCTGGTTTCAAATTTATAGCTGTACTGGTCCATGAATGTGTTTCCTTTCTCCTTACATGTTCGTAAAACAGACATTTTGCGAACACATGAAACTGTAAATATAAGGCAGTGATTACCACTACCCTATATATCTCTCTACTTAGAATACCATACAACTCATACTTTATCAATAATTTCCGGCACAATTACGTGTGTATCAACATTTTTTCTATACTATAGTATATTATTTATTTAATAATTTACTACTCCAAATAAAAGAAGTTCTTTGAAGACAATAAAAAAGCCCCTAAATGGGGCTTATTTATTGTTTGGGGCAAATTATGTCATTTTTTTGTAAAAATTATGCTGCCATCCATCTGCCACGACTCACATTAACAACTACTCCGGAATTTGCCAGTTGCCCAAGCACCTGTCTTACCTTGTCCTTCCAGTGTTCCGGGTTTGCCTTTGTTTTTCTGTGATCGGATATAGCAGAATAGATTTCATCCAGGGAAGACTCCTTATTCAAGTCCCTTAATACTGCCGTCACCACGTCCTTCCATGTTGCGGTACTGCTATCCCTTATGTCCAAAGAATATTTTCTGGGCACTACATAGGCAATCTCATATCCGGACGGTTTCTTAACCACAACAATATATTCGTGCTGAATAAGGAAAAAACCAGCTTTCTTATTATAAGTATAAGCATTTCTACCGGATACAGTATTATGCTGCATCTTGATAAGAAGCTGCACCATCTCTCCGGGAATAGCCAAATCCGTAAGCATAGACTTAAATATGCTGGTTCCGTTTACCTTTCTTCGGATATCGCCGACTACCACCGCCTGGTATGCACCTGCAGGCATTGCCGCATATCCTCTGAGCAAGGCTTTGTTAATAGCTTTCATACCCTCTTCCCAGTTCATTTCCTGGATATCCTTGGAAGCCACTCCTTTTGTGTCCCTCCACATTTCATTAGCATAATGAATGTTCTGAATACAGGGATATGGCGGATGCAATATCTGCATGTCCGCCGTATAGAACTGATCGGGAAGATCCATGGTTTCATCCAGAATGTCCATGGAAATAATATTTGGTCTTACCGGCGTAGGGTTTAAGTCTATACCGCAATAAGGAATAGCCAAATCCCGGCAGAGGTCTGATGTCGTTCCACCGCCTGCAAATATTTCCGAGATGGACCCTGCACCATACCGGTAAATGAGAGCTGCCGGTATCCAGCCAGAGAAATTGCCTCTGTAGCTGGATGAACCCCAAGGACCTCGATCCTTAAATGATAATACAGTTCCAGAAGCTTCTCTGCTTACTATCTTAAAGATTTCATCTTTATTCATAACTTTTAAGTGGCAGACAATATTTTGTATTGTCTGCCGTATTCTCCTTTCTCTATTTTTTTCGAGATGGTATTATCGTCTTTTCTTAATTTCATTCTTTTTCAATTATCTCTTCTCTATGAAGACTTTCATTTAACTCCTTCATGGTTACATCTTTTTCTGACAATATTCTCATCATTAAAGTCATGCAGGACGAAGCTTTATTAAGAGCAGACTTTAATTCTTCGCTTGTAGGTGGTTTCATATTAGGAATATCTGCCATTCTATTCCACAAGCTTTATTTAATTCGTCAATTTGACATTGTACCTCATGTCTCATAAGTTATCTGTCCTTCCATAATTTTCCTTTAAACACGTATTTTTTTGAAATCTTAATTTCGTTGTTAATCAAATTGTGGAGATTTAATTTCCCCCTTTAGAGACATATTCTAAATGATATCTCTGTTCTTCTCTCATGGCATCACAAATTCTCATAATCTGTGAATATCCATCAGACTGACTTTCTGTACATCTTGCTGCAATTCGTTCGATTTCCTTAATATATTCTTCCATGTTATTTTTTTCCTTTCTTTTCAAATGAAACACGTAGTTCTTTTGAAAATCATAGTTTCATTAGATGTCTTTAACTTTATCCATTCCTTCTGTTTTAATATAGTTTCTAATCTCTCTAAGATTTTCCCAAGAACACTTTTCCATATGACATACTCCAAAATTACACCACATAAATTCTGTTACATTATCAATAATTTTCTCAAAAATCTCATCTGAGATTTCTACATCCACAGTTACTTTTTTAATTACTTTTCCCATTTGTTATTTCTCCATTTCATAGTTTCATTAGTTAGCTTTTAGTGAATCTATAATTTTCATTACTTCTGGCATTGTTGTGCATAAATGAAATTCATCTGTCGGTGTTTTACAGTAATCCGCATAATACTTTGCCTTTATATCATTTAGTGACTCATGATTGTCAATATCATAAATTATATGCCGCAATGTATAAATATCCTTGATTTTGCTTACTACCACACAATACACGTATAACCCTCCTATCTTTTTCTGAAGTACGTCTTCGTTTACAGGTTTCTCCTGGGCAATATCTATACGGACAGATTTCCATACCCTGTCCGCATATATTCATCATCCATCTCACCTATTGCAATAACATCCTTCACCCAGATAACTGCGCCTCTATGAGGCTCATAGAATAAAACTTCATCTGCAGGCGAAACATCACTTAGCTCCCAGAAAAAGGGCATGGGATATATTTTTACCAACTCCTCATAGGATATATCCACCTGATGAAGCGGTTTTAGTTTTTCCCAGTTATTCCTGTTAATCGGAATGCATCTTTCAATGCAGAATGTACCTTTTATACGGGAGCTTCCGCTTTCAAGAAGGTATAATTCCACTCCAATCTTTGAGGTTTTACTGCCCCTGACTTCCAGTCGCTTTCCATGATACAAAATTCTATTGCCCCATTTAGGCTTTACAATCAATCCATCCATATATTTAAGTACTCCTTTTACTGATTTAACTCATCATTTATGGTTGCTGCAATCGTCGTAATGTGGTTCATATCCGTTACATTTTTCTTAATCAGCTTGCTGTTTCCAATATGCAAATTTTCAGCATAAATAAGAAACTGCGCCATTCCCTCATTACTTATCGTATGTCCGCTCTCTGTTACTGCCCTGTGATACTCTAAAATATCCTGTATCATATGGCTCACTTCCGTAGCATATAATTCCGTCCAGCCACTTCCTTCTTCTGGAGCTGCACCGTAGTATAATACACTCAGAAATTCTTCCATAATGGTTTTCCAAAACTCATTCATAAAGACCTCCTTTTTTAAAATAAAAAGAGAGACCTTGGTCTCTCTTAATGTAAGTTTGATATTTAGTATTTAATATACAATAAGTATAGCATACTTTTATCTTTTGGACAAGGATTTACCAGGAGAATGTAAGTTGTCCCGTCCTATCCTCTGAGATACTCCAAATTTCTCTGTCCTTTGCTATAGAACCCAAAATAGTCTGTAGTTTTCTCCTTCCTCTCTGGAAACTTTCCTTATAGAACTCCGGATGCATATGCAACCTCATCCGTACAAGATTGTCTTCTTTAATGAAACACCGCAGTCCGGAAACATAACCTAATATATTATATAAACACATTCTTTCGGCATCTTTCGGGCTTATTTTATCAATATTATCCTTAATGTAGTTGTAATCAGCATCTGCCAGATATTCTTCCAGTGATTTCTTTGCCTGTGCCCTGATTTTATCAGCGTGTGCCATATACGAATTATCTACCATCGGTGGCAGCTTTCTGTAATAAATATCCGGGAAATACTGCAATTCTTCCATCTTCCTCTTATGATATATGATGTGATTTCGGATTAAATTTAAGTTACATCCATCTGCCCAGTTCGGATCGCTTCCACCTTCTGTATACAGATAATCCCACCTTGCATAATCCAGTGCCATTTCTTTCTCAATTTGTTTCGTAATATTCTCCTTCATTCTTTCCCTTCTTTCCATAAAAAAAGGACCTGTCTTTCGACAAGTCCATTATAAGTTTCCTATGTAGTGTTTTTATATTTATAAGGTAACATAAAACTCCGGATTTTACAACATCATTCGTATCTTCCATTGATACTTACGGATGACATACTCCACACGGAGAATATCCTTCCTTAATAATTGCCTCCCTGTCCTCGTTACTCCATAATTTATTCTTATCGCTCATATCCACCACCGCATCGCATTCCGGCAGATGAAATTTCATGGAATTAGTATTGCAGACATACCTATATTCCTGGGGCGTTTGCGGAATAACCATCTGTTGTTCGGAAGGCGTCTCCTCCGTTTCCTTTTTTTCTCCTGCAGCCCATGTCTGTGATGGCTGCACATTCCAGGTAATATTTGATCCATCGCTGGTGGCTATAATAGTTCCCTGCTCATCTGTGCGAAAAACTTTCACCCCTGCATCTCGTAAGCGTTTTAATACCGACATATGCGGATGTCCATAGTCATTATCTGCTCCGCAACTGATAACCGCATATGCCGGGCATATGGCAGTGAGAAATTGTTGAGAAGTGGATGTATAACTTCCATGATGTCCAACCTTATAGACGTCTGCAGTTACATCGTACCCCTGCGCCAGAATATTATTCTCGGCATTTTCTGAGGCATCCCCCGTAAACAAAAAGGTATTCGTTCCGTGCCGGAGAAGCAAAACTATGGAATTGTCATTATCTTCTTCATAAGTTTGCAGAGGACCAATAATTTCTATTTCAGCATCTCCCAGCTCATAAACATTTCCCGGAACGGGATATGTCACGCTGTATCCCTTTTCCTCTATCACATCTTCTACATCCCGGTACGTTGCCGTGTCTTTTTTTATGTCCGGCATGATAATCGTATCACAGTCAAATTTATATAAGATAACATCCATGCCTCCGATATGGTCTGCATCCGGATGTGTTCCTATCACATATTTCAGGTTCGATATACCTTCTTTCTGGAGATACATCTGTAATGCCGTTCCCGCTGAATTATCTCCTGCATCTATCAGCATTGCCTCTCCTTCGCAGGTAATGAGTGTAGCATCCCCCTGCCCTACATCAATATAATGAACGGAAAGCATATGTCCGGAAGATATGTTTTCCTGCTCTTCCGGCGCTTCATTCTCAATAGCAGTAGAAATAACCGCAGGTGTATCATCTCTATCCAGACCGAAGTTCACCTGACCAAGAACCAAGAATATAATGGCTAAAATGGGAAATAACAGTTTTTTTCTTTTCTTCATACAATCGTCTCCTATACAATTAGTATAGTATACATATAATATTTTAACAACAAAAAAGAGGACTGTAGTCCTCTTTCTTCCTTAATTTATAGAGCCGCTAATATTTTTATGGCATTGCTCTTAATCAGTATCTCCCTGCTTTCCATAATATGCGGTAAACTGGTATCCTGTAATACCGTTACATCCCCAAATTCATTCATTCTCATTGCTATATAGGCATATTTGGTCTTTTCCATGCTATGAATGAATATCGCATACCGGTTATCCGTTTTATATAGAATGCTCTTTATTTCATCGAATTTTTCTGATTGCAGGTGTAATATGCGGCAGGCATCCGCCGCATCCCTGAAATGTGGAAACTCTATAACACAGAAATGTTCTCCCGGTTCCTCTTCATTCTTTTTTGAAGAACCCTCTTTTTGTTCTGGCAGAGGCTCCTCATCCTCATCATTGAGCACAAGCTCCGTGCATTCACATATTTCCACCATTGCTGCCTGTTCTTTCCGGATTTCTTCTTCGCGTTTTCCCTCTATGATAATATACAGGGTTTCGTTATGCATTCGTAAAAGTGTGGAAAAACCAACATTTCCCATTCCCGATAAATCCATCATTTCGGCAGCCTTTAACATAACCCTCTTCATCAGATTTTTCATGTTAAGAGAGTCCATCCTTATATCTGCTTCCGATATGTTATAGTTGATCAGATCCTGCTTATCAATCTTGCATTCTACAACATTATCTTTAATATGTGTAAATTCCATGTATGTAACCTCCGTATGATAATGATTATACAATACGTCCGCTCAAAATGCAAAAAAAGAGCTCCCCTATACAGGAAGCTCTTTTTTCTATTTAATAATGTTCCTCCCACCAGTATTTTTTGCCGGTGTTCTCTGTTATGAAATCTTCTGCCAATTCCACTGTAGCAAATTTCTCCAGGGTACAGGTATCTTTTGTTTTGGGCATAATAACAACGTATTTTTCAAAAAGGGCACAATACGATATTTTTATGCCATTCACTGTTTTTACCTCGACTAATGCCTTAGACATCTGGTTACCTCCTTATCATCTGAACATAATGCGAATACCTTCCTCTTCTATTACCACCTGTTCCACATCCGGCAGCAAAATTAAAATGCGCTGCAGTTCGTTTTCACACCCAAAGGGATACTTTCCTTTCATCAAAAGTGAACTGCTTTTTCCATCCATAATAGTTCTCGCAAGGTCTCGACTATGCCGCAATAAAAACGCTTTTGCTTTCTTCAGGTTACTTTCCAAGAGCTGCTCCTTTCTTTTTATAAAAAAAAAGACCTACCGATGGACGGTAAGTCTTAATGTCAGCTAAATATTTTACTTATATTATATAAGTTATATTACCATGAAAAATTTATTAAATCAAGCTTCATCTCACAGAACAATCTTCTTTTGATTTATTTAATATCACATAAGGTATATCTCTCACTAAATAAGGCATTCTTACTGGCCATAATGACCTTAGGTATATATTTTGCAACAGCAAATTGGTTAGCCATCATTCCCTTAAGAATACCTTACTTTCTACACACAGTATAAATTAGGAACTTCTGCATCAAAATTTTAATTTTTTTTATCTAACTGAATACAAGCCCTCCTTTTCCACAACCCTTCCAGCTTTTATTAGTAATTCAAGTTTTCCCTCACACTCTGGATGTACCTTTTCATACATCTTTATCACATTTATGCTAACTGGTCCATCTTTTTTTATAAAATAGTATAGCCTTTTCATTTCTTGAACCTCCTTTTTGAGGAAGTATACCTGATTTCTCAAAAAAAGTCTATATATAGAAAAAAAGACCTGCTCTTGCAGGTCTTTTTTATCATCGCTCCTATCTAAATCGCCGTTTCATTTATATATCTAAATCATCTACTTTTCTACATGTATCTACAATAATACCGATTGCAACTTCCACTGGGAAGATGTAATGCATTTTAGGCAACTTGTTTATGATTTCATCCATTGCCTCATCCCATGAAACATCTGAATACTTGCTTGTAATATCAGAATGAAATGTCTATGTCGAACTGTTATCCAAGACATAGCAATGGCTGGCAATAATCGAAAAATAATTATTTAATTATTTAGTTTTCTTGCTTTCTGCTATATGTGCATATACCTTTCATAATGCTTCATCACAATTCATATCGCTATATATAGTTCCAACTATTCGATGAACGCCTGGAAATTTTATTTGCATTTTCTCTACCTCACTTTTTTATCTAATCTCGAAATCATCGTTTCATCAGTTATCTTCTCTTGCACATAATGTATAAATTTCTGCATCAAGTACAACTTCTCCACAATCGTCACATTCTAAACATATATTGGCTGGATTATCCCAATCTCCATATGATACAATACTTACCTTATGTCCTCTGTGTTCCTTTAATTCATTCCACAAAATCATATTCATATCATCGGATTTCTTTTTACTGTTTGCACATTTTTCTTCCATATTTTTGCCTCCTATACTTCACATAATTGTGCCGGTAGGTATTTTCCAGCCGGCACAAATAATTTAACCCTTGTAAATATGCGCACCATCAAGTGTGTAGAACTTTTCCTGTGTAAACGTCTGTGCATCCATATCCTCTACGATATTTTCCACCTGCTCTACCCTGCTATCAATCATGTCCAGGTGGTTTACCACGATTGCTTCCATGGTAGACGGTACGGTAATAGCACCCCATTCACCTTTCCCATGATGACTTGCGATAATATGTGAAATCTGCAGATTGTCATTGGCATTTAAGCCAGTTTCATCTGCGGCTTTCCGGAATGCCTCTGCGCCTAAAAACAAGTGCCCAAAAAGATTTCCGTTTACCGTAAATGTGGCATTACCAAGCAAGTCTGTTTCCATTTCTGTCAATTTCCCGATATCGTGGAGCATTGCGCCTGCGACAAGCACCGGCTTATTCAAATTGGTATATACCTTAGACATAAGCAAAGCCGCCTGAGTCATTCTATACATGTGATAGAGCAACCCTGCATTGTAGTTATGATGCACACCTACTGCAGCAGCCCAGGTAAGAAGCTTACCCTTATTTTTCTCCAGAATGTATCTGGTTGTTTTACCAATCTCTTTGTTATCCAGATTGTCCGCAACTTTCAAAAGATACTCATACATGGCAGAAGCGTTTACCGGGGCAGATTTAATAAAATCAGCGATATGGTACTCTGCATTTTCAGGCTGTAATTCACAACTGTATACTACAAAGTCTTTTTTACCCTGATATGAACCTGTTTTAATCACTACCTTAACCAGATTTCCAATATCTACCTGCACGGAACCCTTACTGGAGTCCCACATTTTTGCCTGAATAGTATCGAAACCGTCGCAGAGTGACAAAACCAGATAGCTTTTTCCGGTAGATGTTGTTTTTTCTTCCAAACCGGTAAGTAACAGTACTGCGTTTTCTTTTTCTGAAAATTCTTTGATTTTTTTCATCAGATTATCCTCCTTGAAAATAAAAAAAGACCTTCTCTTCCGAGAAAGTCTTATTTTAGCTTATTATGTAGTTGTATATTATAGGATAAGAATAACACACACGTAGGAATATTTCAATCTCTTTCGACCATTAAGATACTGAAATACTTTCCGGATTATATGCCTTAAGGAGTATGCTTTTATTCTTATTTCGTATCCGCTTATGTTCCGCAGTAGAAAGACCTAACTTCTGTCTTTGAATTTTATAAATCTTCTTGCGCTTGGCAGATAGGAAGTTCCCATTCTCTGTTAAATTATTCATGATCATATAGCTTGGAGTTCCATCCTCCCCAAAATCTATCTGCATAGGCATAATCATGGGGTTAAATGCTGCAAGGAACTTATCCTTCATCTCATACATCAGAATAGGTTCCCTTGTCAGGTAATGACTGATGGTCTGTTGCTGCACACCAAATTTCTCAGCCAACTCCGCCTGTTTCAATCTATGGTATTTCATATTTACGCATAGGGAAAAAGATGTATAGCAGAAAAAATCATTTGGAATAGGAAAATTGGGAAGCTGTTTCCATAGCCTATAAATGTACTGGCATGGCACCTCCCCGTCTTTTTCGTAACACTCGTAATAATACGGGGTAATACCGCAAAGAGAAGCAAATTCCTCCAAAGATATCTGGTATTTCTCCCTTACCTTTTTTAAGTCATATCTCATATGATTTCATTCCTTTCGTAGATTTACCGAAATGAATGCCCTCTATTCATTGGTATATGTATAGTATACCATGAGCAGAGGGCTTAAAAAAGAAAATAATTATTAAATTATTTAGGGAAACTTACCTTGAAAGAATTTTCGTCCTAATTCTCCATAGAAAAATAGTAACATATCTTTATTGTCTACATTTTTCATTAAACAGTTACCCTTACATTATCTTCCCCATATGCCTCTTTTGTAGCCAGAAAACAATCTTCAGACACCTTTATACTGCTTCTGATCAATCCCTCTTTTCCCTTTTCCTTGATATATACAACCAGTACGTCATTACCCGGGTACATTTTCTGAATACCTACAAGACGATCTTTCTGTCTTTCATATTCTTCTGTAGTGGTAAATTGTACCCACAATTTCTTTGTAATATCTTCAAGATTTGTGACTTCAGAAATCAATACGGAAGGCTTATCACCGTTCAGGCTGATATTTCCCTTTATATTAAGCTTCTTGCCCTCGCCCAGATTGTTTTTGTATTTCTCATAGGTATCCGGGAAAATAACACACTCAAAACTGCCGTCAAGGTCCTCCATGGTTGCAAACGCCATTGCCCTATTATCCTTTTTGGTAAAGATTTTCTTAATAGAAGTAACTATTCCTGCCATGGAAACTTTTTTGCCGTCTGTAAGCTCCGGATATGTCTCCTGCATATCACCATCTGCCTCTATGACTGTCGGAACAAAAGCTTCACCGCTTAAATCGGTATTTTTCTTTATAAATCCAATATATTCATCCATAGGATGTCCGGATATATAAATGCCGGAAATCTCCTTTTCCTGCTTTAATAACTCCATCTTAGAGTATTCCGGTACATTCCTTATGGAGTCATTGATTTTTACATCAGTTTTTTCCTCCATTATGTCAAATAAGGAAAGCTGCCCATCTACCTGGTTCTTCTTGTCTTTCCGGATACCCTGTATCAAACTTTCCTCATTAAGAAGCAGTGAGCGTCTGGAATACCCCGTAAAATCAAGTGCTCCTGTTTTAATTAGAGCCTCACAAACCTTTTTGTTAAGATTAGGGTTTCGCATGACGAAATCCATAAAACAGGTGTACCTTCCATGCTCTTCTCTTTCCTTTACGATTTCCTCTATAACATCCTGTCCAACACCCTTTAAGGCTAATAGACCAAACCGGATACTTTCTCCTTCGATGATAAAGTTTTTTTCTGAAATATTGATATCCGGAGGAAGGATTTTGACTCCGTTTTTCTTACAGTTTGCTATATATATTACCAGTTTTTCCGTTTTATCCATAACAGACGAAAGCAGACCCGCCATAAATTCCTTAATATAGTGACATTTCAGATATGCCGTCTGCATGGAAATAGCTGCATAACATGCTGCATGGGATTTGTTAAATGCGTACTTCGCAAAGTCTACCATCTCATCATAAATGCTTTTTGCTGTTTCCTCTGGTATGTTCCTATTAACGCATCCCGGTATGGATAGCTCCTCATCTCCATATATAAACCTCCTTCCTTCTTCTTCCATAATGGCAGCACGTTTCTTGCTCATAGCTTTTCTTACTATATCTGCTCTGCCCATGGAAAATCCGGCCAGGCTTCTGACTATGTGCATAACCTGCTCCTGGTATACAATAACGCCGTAGGTCGGCTCCAGAATTTCCTCAAGTTCCGGCACCTTATATATAATGCCGGCAGGATTTTTCTTCCCTTCAATATACTTTGGGATAAAGTCCATAGGACCCGGTCGGTACAGGGATACGCCTGCAATAATATCCTCAAAACAGTCCGGCTTCAGTTCTTTCATGAAATTCTTCATTCCCTGCGACTCCAACTGGAATATTCCATCTGTTTCACCGGAGGCAATCATTTTTAATGCTTCTTTATCGTTAATGATCTCCTCTGTCCAAAGAGGAATTTCCACCCCATACCGCTCTTTCACCAGGTGCTGCGCTACATTTATGATAGTAAGGTTCCGCAGCATCAAAAGGTCCTTTTTCAGGTTCCCAAGATGCTCCGCATCCGTCATATTATACTGGCAAATGAGATACCCGGTTTCATGGTCCACAGAAACCGGAAACAGTTGCTCACATGGCACAGGCGTGGGAATATGTCCGCAGGCATGTGTGGATGCCGACTTTTTAAGCCCCTCCAGCTTGCGGGCTATACTCCAGACTTTCTTATAATCTTCGTTACCCTCTATCGTTTCTTTAATATCCGGGTTTAATTCCCATGCCTTTTCCAGAGTCATCTGTAGTTGATCCGGTATCATTTTGGACAAGGCGGCTCCCACACTGGCTTCCAGTCCATAGACCCTTGCGCAGTCCCTTATAACCATCTTTGCGTTCATGGCGCCGAATGTCTGGATTTTAGCAAAACAATTCCATCCATTACTGTCCGCTTCCGATTTAACGATTTCATCCTTATAGGCATAGTCATAGTCCACATCTATATCCGGCATGGAAACTCTTTCAGGATTTAAGAACCGCTCAAATAACAGATTATACTTAATAGGATCAATATAGGTTATGCCAAGACAGTAATTCATGGTACTGCCGGCGCCGGAGCCTCTGCCTGGTCCTACCGGGATGTTATGGCTTTTTGCATACAGAATAGTCTTTCTGGTATCAAGGAAGTATTCCGCAAAACCCATCTGTTTTACTACGGATAATTCATATGTAAGGTTTTCTTTTGCCTTCTCCCTTTCCGGATGTCCTTCGGGATATTTTTCTTCGTAACCTTTCCATGCCTCATCGGAAAGATAACGAAAATAGTCGGTTCCGTATTCATCCGGTATTACCACCTTCGGCATCCTGTAATTGCCAAAGACAAAATCAAAATTGCATTTATCCGCGATTTCCATGGTATTATCAAATGCTTCCGGGAGCGCCGGGAAAAGCTTTCGCATATCCTCTTCTGACTTTATGGAATAATCTCCCTGATATACCATCCTGTCCGGATGTTTCAGGGTTTTCCCCTGCTGCAGACACAATAACCATTCATGTGCTTCTGCATCATCACTGTTGATATAATGGCAGTCGTTTGTGCATACCAGTTTCACATTTAATTCTTTTGAAATTCTTACAAATTCCTGGGCAACAAGACTTTCCTCCCGGATACCATGATTTTGTATTTCCAGATAATAGTCATCTCCAAACAGATTTTTATACCTTAATACCACTTCCTTGGCTTTATCCGTATCTCCGTTAATAATATGGCGCTGCGCCTCTCCTGCTACACAGGCACTCAGACAAACAAGCCCTTCTGCATGTTCTTTCAATAATTCAAAATCTATACGGGGTCTGTAATAAAAACCTTCTGTGTTGCTCCGGGAAATAAGGATACAAAGATTTTTATATCCCTGTTCATTTTTAACAAGCAGAATAAGGTGGTAATAAGCTTTTTCTCCTATGCTCCTACTTTTATCAAACCGGCTGCCGGGCGCCACGTATACCTCACACCCCAGAATTGGTTTAATACCCGCCTCTTTGCAGGTATTGTAAAATTCCACGAGTCCGTATCCTACACCGTGGTCTGTTATGGCACAGGCAGTCATTCCCAGTTCCTTTACTCTATTCACTATATTCGGGATTTTTCCCATTCCATCCTGCAAGGAATATTCCGTATGCAAATGCAGATGCGTAAACGCCATCGTTTCTTCTCCTCTCCGCTATTTTGCGTCCATTACTTTTTAAATACAAAGGAAACCTTTCCGTCTTTCAGTTCCAGCGCTGCGTTAAAGGATTTTCCGGATTTACTCTTAAAGCCCTTTATTACAGCCGTTTTTCCCCCTTTGACCAGGTTTTCAACCTGTGTGGCAGATATGGTTTTTCCGGCAATTTCCTTCCAAATGGAGAAGTCACATCCATTTTTATATTCGGAACAGTAAAATGATTTTTTCCCTTCCTGAAGAAATCCCTTTTTGCATTTAGGGCATATGATTTTGGGAGTTTCTTTTTTCTCCGCGGCTTTTCCTGTATAATGGATACCAGCGCCAGCCTTTATCTTCTCCACTTCCGCCGACACATATCTCTCCATTTTGGAACGGTAATCGTCCATGGTTACTGTTCCGTTTTCTATACCGTCCAATCCCTTTTCCCAGTTTGCCGTCATTTCCGGTTTTAGTAATATGGGCATTGTACTCTTTACCACATCATATACCGCTTCTCCTATATGGCTTGGGGTAAGTATCTGTGTCTTTTTATTCAGACTGATGTAGTCAATTTTTACCAGTTTTTTAATAATTTCCGCTCTTGTGGCAGATGTGCCGATACCGGAACCCTTAATCTGGGCTCGCAGCTCTTCGTCCTCAATCATCTTACCGGCACTTTCCATAACAAGAACCATAGCACCTGATGTATAACGCTTAGGAGGTGTCGTCTTACCTTCTTTTACTGAGAAGACAGCCTGTATTTCCTGTCCTTTTTTTAATGCAGCCATACTGTTATTCTCAATGGCTATGTTTTCCCCTATGACTTTTAAATAACCCTGCTCCTTCAGTTTCTTTTCAGAGCCAAAAAAACTTTCTCCTATAGAGTGTTTCAGTGTAACTTCCGCCTTTGTAAATACAGCAGGTGGATAAAAGATGGAAAGAAAGCGGTCTACAATGTCACAGTATATATTCTGCTCCAGCTCTGATAATTCCCTGATGCCGTCAATATACCCGGTAGGGATAATGGCATAGTGGTCTGTAATTTTACTGTCATCCACATACTGTGATTTCAAAATACCCTTATGCCACTGGTTTGCCGCTATTTCCTTGAGAATATCCATCTTATATCCCAATTTTGCCAGACCATTAAGGTTTATGCCTATCTCAGCAGCTACGGCACTGGATAGTACTCTGGCATCTGTTCTGGGATAGGTACACAGCTTCTTTTCATATAAGGTCTGTATGACCGCAAGTGTCTCATCTGGGCTTATCTTATACTTTTTGGTACAGTCGCTCTGGATTTCCGCCAGGTTATATAAAAGAGGCGCCTTTTTCTTTTCATCCGACACCTTTATCTCTTCTACCGTCAGTTGCGGGTCCTTATTGAGAGTTCCTACCAGGTATTCCGCTTTATCCCGTTCCTTAAAACCGAACTCATTGTAAAGCATCGGGCTGCCATGGTAGGCAGATGTTTCTATTGCTTTCCAGCCTGCTGTAAAACCTCCGCAATCACTCTCTACCTTATAAAAAGGGGTTTCCACAAAATTTCGGATTTCCCGTTCTCTCTCTACAACAATGCCCAAAACGCAGGTCATTACCCTACCCACCGCCAGTGTTTTCCACTTATCCGTAGACCCAATATGCTGATTAAATTCTTTTCCATACCGGCAGGTGAGCGCCCTTGAAAAGTTAATCCCTATGGCGTAGTCCTCAATACCTCTCATATAGGCTGCATCCGTTTTATTTTTATAACAGGACACATCCTTTGCTTCCTTAATCCCCTTTAGGATTTCCCGTTCCGTATAGGAGTCTATCCATATCACCTTTTCCTCTATTCCCGCTTTGTGACCTGCCATCTGCCGGACAAGCATCTGTATATATATTCCTTCCCGTCCGGCATCACCGGCATAGTATATGGCTTCCAGTTCCGGCATATGGTACAATTTTTTCACAACACCAAACTGCTTTTTTACATTACTTATGACTTCATACTTATACTCCTCTGGAAGAAACGGCAGGGTATCCAGGCTCCATTTTTTCATGGCTTCATCATATACTTCCGGATAGGACAGCGTACACAAATGCCCTACGCACCATGTTATTACCATATCCCTGTTTAACACGGGAGAATACCCTTCTATGTATCCATCATTTTTTCCGGACGCAGAAACTTTTAACGCCTTTTTATATTCCTGCGCAACCGAAGGTTTTTCCGTAATTAACACTGTTTTTCCCATTTTTTCTTCCTTTCCTGTTAAAAGAGTAATTTATTGGACACCTAAAATGTTAGCATAAAAATAAAAACCTTATAAGGAGGTCACTTATGGCAGCAATTTTTATCAAAGAAAGCATACCTTTATTCCTAAAGTTCTTGGGTTCCGGGCTTCATTTATTCTTTTTCACAATCTGGCAGCTTCTCTTATTGATTATTTCAGAACCCTTTTTGCTTGTACTGGTTATCCTATCTGTAGCCGGCATAATTGTGGCAAAATACAGAAAGCGAATTTGAAATAGTTAAAAAACAGGGCACTGTTCTGTATGTGATCAGAACGGTGCCTTTTTCCTACATATAGCCTATTTCATCTTCTATGTATTCTGCCAGGTCATCTACCGACTTGGAGGTTTCATCACATGCTTTCAGCAGCATCACTTTCCACTCCTAAGCATACAAAAAAGCAACTCTGTGGTACTACGCTTTCTCCCATTCTGCCTACACGGAATAATTACTTTTAACTCCCACATTTTATCAGTGGTCAACTCTGTCGGATTTTCGTATTCATCTATGATTTGGTTCCCTATGGGAACTGGTACCATAACACCATACTGCACAAGTGACTCCGGGTTGCATTCCTGAATATGTTTCCATAGCTTTCCGCTATTTATATCCGGTAGGATTTCCTTGTAGCATTGCATAGTCGTTATGATGTAGTTTTTCTCACCAAGAAAATTCAAGCCATTACCGGAATATACATCTTCTCTGCAGCTTTTGACCTCATAGCAGATGAAGATACCCTTCTCGATTTCACTCGGGTAAATAACCCCGGAGGGTACAAATTGCATAAAGTCAACTCTTTTCACTCTGTTTGTTCCGTAGTCAATGCTGACTTCTCGCGACCAATAGCTTCTGAAACCTAATCTCTCTTTCAGTAGATCACCAAGAAACCTTGTTGTCTCTGCCCTATTCATGCTACTTATATCCCTCCTAAAACGTGTTCATTATATATCCATTGTTGTGGTACAGTTCATAATCGCTATATCCTTGCTATTTTCTATTGTTCTACCTTATGTATTACTGCCGTAGTCACCCTTTCGCCTCCGACAACTACCGGCGCAATCCATCTTAATTCCAGTTCTGTTCTTCCCTTTCCGGTCCAGTAATGATGCCAATGAGCTCTTCGCGTATGAATACAGGGAATATGCCTTTCTGCAGTTTGCCGCCTGGCTGATACCCTGTCCTCTTTGGTTTCCCCATCCTGTATCTTTCTTATGCTGGCTCCGTACCGGTATCCACAATCCCATTTTCTTACTTCTGAATACTTATTCTTTACTCTTTCTGTTGGTCTGTATGTGACTTTGGTTTCTTCATTTTCCGTTATTTCGGAATTTGACGCACACATATATAAAAGAGCATTGATAAGGAAAAAGGAAAATTCTTTCCAATCTGTATTTCTCTCATTCTGGGTACAGCCTGTGGTTGTTCTGTCAAAGACAAATATGGCATTTTTCTTATTTTCCACAGGTACCAGGCTGCAGGAACCAAACATAGACTTTAAATCATTCTGCACACGCTGGATTACGATAATGTACCCCGCATCCTTTTTTACAGCAGAGATAAACGCGCCATGGAAATTCTTAGAGAAAATACCATCCTGGGCAAACTCAATGTAAAAGGTATCAAACGGAAGCCTGTCCAAAATCCGTATGGGCAGTTTTATATTTTCCGCATCTGCCAACGCAAGCTCCAATTCTGCATCAAATTTATACACTTCCTTATGCCGGCTCCAGCGATTTACCATCATAAATAGGGAAATACATTCCTTTGATGCCGCAACATCCTGGGCTGTATTTTTGATATATTCCTCGTAATCCTCTATTCCTATGGCATGGTATAAAATCTTCCTTTTTGCCAAAAGCGCTTCATTCAAATACTGCATATCGCCTCTGTAATCAGCCTGCAATACCTTTTTATCCTGTTGCTCCCACAGGAAAGATAACACATTCTCAGCCTCATCCGCCGCCCTCATCAGTACCGGTTTCCATGGGTTTCTATCCGGGATTAACCGGATATCCATTTTCTTACTTAATTCCAATGGCACATACATAGGCTTATTCTTCCTTTAATTTTTTATATATTGGTCGCACTCCCTTTAATAAGGAAGAAAGTCTGTCCAGCTTATCTACGGCAGCCAGCTTCATTTTGAGCTGAATTTCCAGACCAATCTCTTCATCAGAGGACATATTAACTGCATCCAGTACAATGCCATAAAACTCCGGCTGTATGCCTGCTTCCTGCAGAAGCATGAATTTCTTTTCTTCTACCTTTTCATTTTCTCCTACTACAGAAGAGAAAACTTCCGGCGCCGCATTAACCTGGGCTTTTCTTGGCCGCTTTCCCCTTGCGGACGGAGTTTTTCGTGATGTGGGGGCTGCAATAATTTCAACTGATCCTGCGGACACTCCGTTAAAAGATTTTATAAGGGCATCCGTCGGGCAGAAAAGTTTTATCTTATCCTCCCTGCCGGATGCAATCATTCCAATCAGAACGGCAATAGATATGACATCACTTTCTTTCTTCAAAAAATGCAAGTTAATCCTGTTTTTATAGGAAAGAAGCGAAACCGGTACCATTCCGTTTTCCGGAGCGATAATATGCAGTTCTTCCTCTTCTCCTATTTCCGGAAGTGTTTCTACTTTTCCAATAGCAATTAAAATATTGATCACTGCTGTTCCTTGCTCCTTTCCGCTTTTGTTTCTTTTAAGCTGATGACTCTTTTTTCAGCTAACCTGTCATACATCCGGTTACCTTTTGCGGCTGAAAAAACAAGTAGGTAAAAGAAAATGCCTACTGCCATGCCAAACATAATTATTCCAGTCATAATTGCCTCCTTATCTCCTTTTTCTTCCCGATACCTTTTCCATCCGGTATTTCTTTTTCAGTTCAAACGTAAGTTCCAAAATTCCGCCCCGCATTATCTTTGCCGACGTCAGAATAAGCGCCGCCGGTGTAAGACCATTTGTCTTAAATATTTTTGAGTCTGCAATGCTCTTAACACTGCGCCTAAGTATCTCTTCTCTATTTTTTTTACAGAACCCTGGCATATCCTTTACGGCGCTTATTACATACACTTCCATGGTTAAATAATCGAAGTATTTACAGGAATAATTGCCGTATTCCTTAAATGTCTGCGGGTTCTTAAAAATCAATGCTTTATCCATCCGTTTTTCTGTTCTGTTGGGTTTCACATAACAGCTTTCCTTTAGGAGAATTAAATAATCCAGAAAACAGTCCCCATCCTGTAACCTGCTGGCAGCCACTTTCATCTCCACAGGTTCTCTTATCCCAAGCTCTAACCCAGGATATACTACTCTCTTTTCTCCTACGCCCTGTATTTTCCCGATTGCACTGCTTACAGGCATACTTCTGTAAATAAGGTGACTGTCAAAGTAGAAAATTCGTCCATTGTGACTCCGAAAAGCTTTATAGGGAATGTCTTTTGCAAGCCTTACTGATATACCGCAGAAGTTTTTCTTCAAAAAGCACAAAGTATTGGTTCTCAAAATCTCTTCATGTCTGACCTGTGCTTTTAATGATGCAGCCTCTCCTACGGAACATTTCCACGTATCTCCCCCTTCGGCTTCCAGTTCCAGCATATATACAGAGTCCCGGCTTCCAATGACGCAGATTAAATTATGCTTGTTGTTATGCTTATCCAAAAAGGAAAAGTTGTTAAGATAGTCTTCCAAAACCCCCCTTCCTTTTTTTTCACATATCCTTAAAACGGAAATATTCATCTGTAATTCTCCTTTATGTATAGTATACATATAGTAAAGTTGTCTGTCAAATTTGCAAATAAAAAAGAGACTTTGAAAGTCTCTTTTTTCAAACAATGTCTACTGAGTAGACATTGTTGTGTATATCCGTTTTTCTGTTCCTTGCTATTTTACTTCTATTTTCGCATGAACTTCCGTGCCATTAACCTCTACTCCGCCGTCTACAGTTATGACGATACATTTTCTTCCGTCAATAACCTTTTCCTGAATGATGTCTGTCCTGTCTGCTGCAATCTTTATGACAACATTTTCGCCCTTGATTTCCATAGTTCTTGCATTTGTAATGTTTGTGGGTACAAATTCCTGTGATCCAACTTCCTTATCATATACTTCATCGAAGTTCTGCAGGGTTTCACTCTTTAAGCATTCCTGCAGAAGCCTCTCAACTTCCTGTTTTCCCATAGGCTGGATTTCTTCTGCCGGTGTACTCTCCAACATTTCGTTTAGCTTCTCATGAACAGCTACTGCCTCTTCCATGCTGCAATTCATTTCCTGTAAAAATGAGCTAAAGGCTGCCTGCTGTTCTTCTGCAGAATGAACTCTGCTGCATCCCAGGATGTCCGTCATAATCTCATCATTTTCTAATTTACCCTTTTTTTCATAATATAAAACAGAATGAATATCTGCATTGCGATCATTGAAAGCAGGAAACGTGAAACTAACCTCCGGCATTTTTACAACCCAGTCTCGGTCCCGGTTCGTAAATTCATCCGCATCCGGACTGTAACTGAGTCCGGCTTTGGATAACTCCACAGGACAAATGGCACAGGTAATATAGGAGTATACCTCTTCGGAGGCATCTTCCATGACCGAATTATCGGACGCCTTTCCGGGAATATCGTATACATTATGAATAAGCAGGATAAGATAATTGCCACTGTGCTGGTATACGGATATAATCTTGTCATAAAAAACGTCCAGCAGTTCATCGTTTTTTAGCTGGCAATCCCGCAGTTTTAATAGCAAATACTGCTGACCATCTTCTCCTTCTGCTTCCATCGGGAACTCCAGTGTCAAAAGATTTTTATTGATTTTGCCGGACAGACATTTTCTGAAAATTTCCAGATATTTAAAGATAACTTCCTCCGGTAAAGCCAGAAAATTGTTTCGGAACTTTGTTTTTACGTTTCCCTCTCCGTCCACATAGCAGCCAGCTACCTGCGTAACGGAACAATTTTCGATGGAGTTGTACTGTTTCTTGATTTCCGCAATTTCTTTTTTGTTCATCTTCTTTTCTCCTTATTCTCTCTTATCGTTTTTGCAAGTTTCTTTATCTCTATGTATAAATGCATTCCTGCATAAATAGCCGCATAACCGTAAAAGAATACCCACGGCAATACATGTGTTGCCCCGAAAAAGAACAGAGCAACCAGTACTGCATCACTTATCTGCACTGCCATGATACGGATAAATTTTTTCCACTGTTTTTCCTTTACTTTCTTAAATATCTTCTCTTTCCCTGTCACATTATTCTCCTATCCGCTCTTTAAATCTTCCGGTGTATTAAAGCACATATAGCCATGAGTAGTATCATCAATACTTTCTTTTCCATAATTATAGACTTCAAAAGCCCGAAGGAAGTGGGTGTCTGCCGTAAAATTCTGTCTGTAAAAATAGGTTCCACTGTAAAATTCCACAGTATATACTTTTCCCTCTTCCAATCCGGTAATGATACCGCTTCCAGCATCTACCAGCTCTCCCACCGGGGAACCACCTACCGTCGTAATTCGGATCTCATCGGATACGACCTTGGAAAAAACATCCTTGGCGTCAGACTGCTCTGCAAGGTTTTTTCGCACTGAAATATGGTAATACCCGTCTTCCTGCATTTCACCACCATATATTCCAAAGGAATATCCCATATCCTTAAACCGCTCCAGACAGATACTATCTAAGTCAGCCTTAGCTGATGCATATGCAATCAATTCTCCCCTATAGTGGATGGGAAGCATTTTTTCATCACCGGTAAAATACAACACTCTGCTCGGCTTTACACTTTTTACTTCCCCTTTCACATTTCCCTTCGGTAGATATACTTTTGCAAATTTGGTACCATTTTTTACATAATATATTTCTGTCTTCATCTGGGAGTCCGATATTTCCACTACATGATCCGGTTCCGGCTGCACAAAGATTTCTACATTACCGCAGCCGCAGAGCATAATTAAAAGACTAAGCAGGATTGTCGGGATTAGTTTCTTTTTCATTCTTAAGCTGCTCCTTCCTATTAAATTCAAATACCATGGACTCGTGCCGCTTTACAATTTTCTTTCTGACACCTTCCAGCCGCTTTTTTCTGTCTGACAGTAATTTAATCTCTATCAGACTAACCACAATGAAAATCACAACAAGGATAAGAACCAGTGTAAATATCTGATTTGGATTATTATTTTCAATTACTATGGTTTCCAGTTCATTCATGTTAGTACTCTCCTTTTCGATAAGTATACTATACTGAAAGTATTATGTAAAGCCGGGATAAGACAGGATTTACTCCCTTTTCATATCCGCAGAGGCATTTCCCGTTACCTTTTCTTCCGGTGTAATCAGCTCATTGATAGCACGGACATACCTTTTCTTTTCCTCTTTATCGTCCTCTTTTTTGGCAAAATCATATAAGACGTTTACCGCAATTTTCTTTTTGCTATTCATCTGTCTCTCCTTTTCATTTACAGCGGCATAAGCTCGCCAAATTTAGTTTTAAGGTGCATCTTTAAGGAAGTATTCCTTTTTGATTTATCTTCATTGTTAATGGCATCTGTAATGGCTTTTTTCTGCCCGAAAATTACTACATTTTCTTTTGCCCGGGTAACAGCCGTATAGAACATATTCCGTTTCAGCATGACTGAATGCATGGAATGAAGACAGGTGATAACGCATTTAGCCTCACTGCCCTGTGATTTATGCACAGTATAGGCATACGCCAGCGTAATTTCATCCAGATTAGCTTTTGTATAAATTTTCTCCCCTTCCGTGAATTTTACAAACATCTCATATTCATCGTCCTCAAGGGTTATATCCTGCACTATACCTATATCACCGTTTGCAATATCCAGCTCATTGTCATTTTTAAGCTGCATAACCATATCCCCTACCCGGTATACATCATTTCCATACTTTATTTCACGCCTTAAGGTGCTGCCGGGGTTATATACCTTCTGAACTTTCTCATTCAGTACCATTACTCCGGCATCATGGTCTCTGAACGGCGTTATCATCATGACATTTTCAATACCAAACTCCTTAACACGTCTAAGATACTCTTCCACCATAAGGTTTTCCATCTTTTTGGTTTCGTTACACTCTATAAGCTGAAAGTCCTCTCCAAAAGATAAATTTGCATCTCCATGACGTATCTTCATAGAGTTTGTATATATATTGGTATCCTTACCTTGTCTGAATATATGGGATAAAACGGTTACCGTAATGCAATGTGAGTCAATAAGATCTCTTAACACAGCGCCTGCACCTACACTGGGAAGCTGCTCATCATCTCCGCATAACACAACGCGGCAGTTTTCATCTATGGACGAAAACAACTGATATGCGGTGCGGGCATCAAGCATACTCATTTCGTCTACCACAACCAGGGAATTTTCTATTTTAATTTCTTCGTCCACAAGGTCACAGATGATCTCTGTTCCTATGGATGCTCCTGCATGAACAGTCATGGCTGTTTCATGTGCCGACTCCCGTATTCTGCTGGCAGCTTTACCGGACGGTGCAAGGAAAACGCGCTTTCCCTTAAAAATCCATTTGTATAACTTGGATATTACCTGTATTGTTGTAGTTTTTCCGGTACCAGGAGGACCAATGATTATGGAAAGATTTGTGGTCATAGCTGTCTTTACAGCCATTTTCTGTTCATCACAGAGGGTAATTCCCAATTCCCGTTCTGCTTTTTCAATCAGCTCGTCCAGATTTTCTTTTATGTCCTCTTTTTTCGATGCAATACGGAATATATGCGATGCCGTAGCCTCTTCTATCCGGTACATGCCGGTAAGAAATATGAAACACCCATCTTCTGTCTTTTTATAAACCAACTGCCTGTCATTTATCATCCGGATGGTCTGCTCTAAAATATAGGTACCATCTATATCCTTAAATTTTAATAATGTAAGCATTACCTTGCCGAAATCATCTTTATCCATTCCGATACTGCCTGCGGGCCTCTGCCCAATAATATCCTTAAAGGCATTGTTCTCATTATTCAGCAGCACATATGTGGCACAAATCTTAAAACGCTCATAATTCCTTTCGTATTCCGCCGTTTTTTGTGCAATACCGTCTGCCATAGGAAATGTAATTCCCGATATAAGCGCAAGCATATAGGGTTTTTCGCGGATAATTTCCAGTGCATTCTCCTTGAATTTCTGGTAAACCTTAACGGCAAGCTTAGGTGAAATGCCAAATTTCCCCAAAGCAATTACGCACTCCTGCGACATTCTATTTTCTCGGTAAGAGTCCTTGATTTTATCAATCTTTTTTACGGAAACACCTTTTACATGGCTGAGAGCATAGATATCATTATCCATTATGGTAAGGGTTTCCAATCCATATTTATCAACGATGTTTTTAGCAAGCTTTTTCCCTATACCCTTAATAATACCGGAGGAAAGGTATGCTACGATGTTGTCCTTATCGTTTCCTATTTTTACATCATGGGACTCCGACTTAAACTGGGTTCCATAGTTAGGATTTTCCACCCATTTCCCACAAAAGATATATTTCACGTTCCTGGTAGTAGGAAGCATATTTCCGGTGACAGTGCATAGCTCCCCGCTGCTCCCTCTGTATACGGCAATGGATACTCCATACCTCTCGCTGGAGTATATACAGCGGACATACATTCCCTCAAAATACTCCTTGTGTTCCTCTATAACAGGCTGGTTCTGTACTTCTTTTTTCTCTGTATTATAAGCCATTTGTTTTCTATCTCCTTTATGTATAGTATACATTTGTGCAATATGTAAGTCAAAATTCCTACAAATTTCACCATATCTTTGATAGAAAACAAAAAGAGCCTATGGTTCATTTCTGAACCATAAGCTCTCTGGTTTTTACTTTTATATTTTCACTGTTGAAATCTTCTATGTTTTATCAATCCTTCTTGGACTTGCCAAAACCATATCCTCCAAAGGCACCAACAATAAGTCCACCCATAGAATACAATACCTTTTCCAGGATATCCGGTTTGTCTTTTAGAAGAAAAATTAAAACTACAATGAATACCATAAAGAGTAATGCCATTGCTCCTAAAAAAATCTTGCTTTCCCGTCCTTCCTTAAATTGGTATTGCATAGCTGCTTGTTGTCCATCTAAAAATTTGTCAATATTTTGAGATGTCATGTTCTTCATCAATTCCATTTCAGGAGAAGATGACATGACTCTTCCCATTTGCATTGTCAGGCTCATCATTCTACGAACCTCATGACGGTCCTCCTCTGGTACCTTTTGAACAACATCATCTATAAATGCATCCTCTAATTTTTCATTCGTTGATTTATCTTCCTGTTCTACTTTAGGTTCATTATCTTTATTTTCTGTAGTCAATGATCATTCCCTCCAATATGCTTTCTGTGAGTACCTGAGTCATTTGCTTCATATCTTTACTAAGTTGCTTTGTGATTTGCAGAGAAAGCGTCAACTGAGCATCCTCTCTTTTTTTCAAATCAAAGCTTGGTTCTTTCACTTTTGCCATATACATATGCTTTTCCTCCTTTATAATGTGAAATATTTATAGAGGTACGTAGAAATATATGATTAAACATTATACTAAAAACTAACCTTTTTCTCAAGAAAAATAATTCTTAACAAATCACTGACATTGGATTAGTTTCCTAATTTCCGTCTGTCAGATATTACATGTTCTATTTTTAGTATAAAACACAGTATAGAAGAAATCAACACTATCTACTCTCTATATATATTTCCTTTTTATCTTATTATTCATGCAACCAATATTTTGACCACACTTCTGACTTCTTTATTACTCTTTTTTAATCTTCCCGCGGAACCAGACGGAACTCCATCAAGTCGAAAGGCATTCCTGTCACCGCATCTCTTTCTTCCGAATTTCTTACTTTTAACACAGCCTCTACAACTGAGGTCTCTTCCATCTCCTTTTTTTCATTTTCAACAATTCCCAAAGGTAACTCCAAGTCCATGCTTTCTGTGAACTTATCGTCTTCGTCCTTAAAATAGCAGTTTTTTGCAATTCTTTTCACCGTATAACTATCGCAGAAGAAAAGATACAGCGCTACACACAGTTCCTTTTCTGAGTAAAACGAAAATCTGTCTTTTTTCTTCCGCTCACCACGAAGTTCCGACTCTGTTCTGCCAATATGCTTATTGGGCTCTTTTCCTCTGGGCACTACGCTGCTATAGCACATGGACTGTGCCTTGGACTCGATTTCAAATCGCAGCTCCTTTACCGCGGTTTTGTCTATCTCCTCATAGCTTTTCATAGACGTTTGTCTCCTTTCCTATAGGATAAAAAAAGGACCTTCCGCAACGGGAAAGTCCTATGTCAGTTTTCTATATAGTTTTAATATACTAAAAGTATACCATGCACCATAAACCAATGCAATAAAAACTTATTCATCCATAAGGGTTCGCGCCGCATAAGAAGCTAATATCCTTGAAAATTCATCATTACCCGCATCATCCGTTCTTGCTATATCCCATTCCTCAAAAAAACTGGTCAGGTACTGATTGATAAAGAAATCTACCGAAGCTTTATTATAACCCTGCTTTAATAACTCCTCTCTGCAGATATCTGCAAAATTGTACTCTGTCAGGAAGAATGTCGATGTAACATTTTCTCCATTTCTATTTTTATATGCCCCAATATTTACTACTTTTATGCCCTCCTCTTCCAATGCGCTGCAGATTATTCCATCAATGTCAAATTTATTGACAGCATTCGCCTCTACTTCCATTGTTACCGTAATTTGTACCTTCTCCATTTCTTTTCCTCCTATGGCATTCAATATGTATAGTATACATATAGTAAGATATGTATGCAAGATACTTATATAAAATAATATGACAAAAAAAAATAGAAGAACCGTTTTCCCGGTTCTTCTATCAGCTTTACTATATGTATATTATGGGTAAATAATAGCACTTAATGTACGGATATGCAATACCATATTTGCATATCCTGTCTTCCTTTCTTTATGCTTTCGTCTCATCTCCGGGGTATTTAGAGTACAGAAGCTTCAGCAGAATAGGGGTGGAAATGCTGGATACGATAATCAGCAGGATAACGGCGGTAAAGTAAACATCCGTCAAAAGTCCTACGGAAAGTCCCTTTTGGGCAACAATCAGCGCCACTTCTCCACGGGTCATCATGCCGATACCGATTTTTA
>ERZ779851.818-NODE-818-length-30161-cov-11.885405_pt1 | contig 30161 bp, 25 predicted proteins | sample MGYA00511094_ERZ779851 | MGnify/ENA primary metagenome ERZ779851 (study PRJEB29588, sample SAMEA2155512) | human gut metagenome | biome: human gut; feature: human-associated habitat; material: faeces | place: Denmark | collected 2008/2010 ...
CGGAAAGCGTTGCCTGCAGGATGCGGGAGCTGGCATCGAAGTGTATGGTGGTCGAGGTCAGCGTCCGGGACAAAGAGCTGCACTGGTATAGCCGGCAGCGGAAGCTGACAGTTCCGACCTGCTCCAGTGCAGAGATCGCAGAAGTGGCGTTCGACCTGTTTCGTCGCAGCTATTCATGGACGGCACCGATACGCAGTATTGGTGTGCGTGGCGCCGATCTGGTAGATGCGACTATTGGTATACAAACATCCCTTTTTGATAACGATAGGCGTCGGAGCGCGTGGGAGCAGATCGATGTGACTGTGGACAGGCTGCGGCAGCGATATGGCTATATGAGCGTGCGCCGCGCCATTACCATGTCCGATCCGATGCTGGGCCGTATCAATCCCAAGGATGACCACACAGTACATCCCGTGGGATACTTCGCAGGATAGGGGGTATATGAATGGAGCTTGAAAAGCGGTATGTGCCGGTGACGGTGCATTTTGACGCAGGTGGGAAAATGCGTCCCATTGAGATCGAATTCGACGAGACACGAAGGTATCATATTGACAAAATACTGGATGTACGCCGCGCTGCCTGCCAGAGTGTGGGCGGCGTGGGAGACCGGTATACCTGTCGGATACGGGGACAAGAGAGCTATCTTTGGTTTGAAAAAGGCCGATGGTTTGTGGCCGCAAAGGATGGAAAATAAAAATGAGAACGACGTCGGCATTTCTGCCGGCGTCGTTCTCTGAGTAAAGAGGGGGATTTACCAATACTTAGGATAACTGCTAGTGCTCTGCTGATGCTTTGCGTACTCCCACCAGGGGATCTGGTTGACGAAATCCGTCAGCTTGTCCCAGAACTGGTCGGACAGCGTACCCTTTTCCACGTAGACCGTGACAGTATAGGTCTTGGTGCTGCCATCCTCCATGGTGGCCGTATAGGTCACGGAGGTGGTGAAGTTCACTGTCTCGCCACTACCGGGCGTGAGGGATTTAACGCCGTTGGTGGAGATCGTGGGAGTCAGCTTTGTCACATCCGTGCCGCGGGGCATGGTGATGGTAATGGTGTTAGTGGTGTTGTTCACCGCGCCAGCCACGCCGTTGATGGAGAAGCTGGTAATGCCCTTGGCGGTCGTTGTGGCAGTCTCCCATTTACAGGTGATAGACACATCGCCCGCAGGCATGGTAAAGCGGTTGTTTGTGATGGTCTTGGTTTCACCACCCTTTGTTGCCAGCGTGTAGGTTAGAGAGCCCGACACCATCTGATAGCCGTTGTCGGGCGTTACGGTAACGATGATCTCGTCACCCGCATCCGCCTTGGTGCGGTTGGTGGTAATCGTACCACCTTTGGGGGTACTCACCGAAATCTTATACGCACCAGTACTCGGTGTGTCAGAACCACTGTCATAGGCGGGAATCTCCACCTTCAGGGGTGCGCTCTCGCCGCCAGCCGCACTCACAACTACGATGTAGACGTCGCGGGCATCTGTGATCAGATTGCTGAGGGTGAAGGTCGTCTCGCCTGCGCTGGCTGTACCCTTGGTGGTGGACTTCACGATCTCATCCGCCGTGGGAGCCGCCGCGCCGTGGGTCACTACCTTGTAGTAGTAGGTGCCCGCCTCATTGGTGGTGAATTTCACCGTTGCGGCGGTCTTGCTGCTGCGGGCAGCAGAGCCATCGGACAGCGTAGGCGCGTTGGGCGCGGTGTACTTGATCTCCACGGTGTAGGTCTTGGGGGTGTTATCCTCGGCGGTGATGATGAACTTGACGGGCGTGTTCAGAGACATGTTGCACTTTACGTCACCGTTGCGCCACTTAGCCGTACCATCGGCATCGCCATAAGCGTCCTTTCCAGTCGCATCCACCATTTTTGCGGTGGCGGATTCCGGATAGGTCAGCTTCAGATACTTCAGCCCGATACTGTTCAGATCGGTCTTATTCGTATCGGAGGGCAGCGTAAAGATGATGTTGGTTCCGCTGATCTGCGCTTTTGCAAACGGCGTAGTGTCACCGGTCTGGTTCAGCAGAACAGCGGCAGTAATCTCATTCTCGCTGCTCTTGGCTCTGGTGATGGTCACGGTGTAGTCCTGCTTATCGCCGTTCTCAGCCGTCACCGTGAAGGTGGCAGCCTTATTCAACTCCATACCGCAGGCTTTGCCAGCGGCGGGCCAGTTGTCCGTATCGCCGGACTTTTTCACCGTGGCATAGTCGGAGACCGTCAGCTTCAGGATCATCTCGCCCAGCTTGCTGGTGTCGCTACCGGCGGGCAGGGTAAAGTCGATGGTCTTCTTGGCATTGTCGATCTTCACCGTGGCCGGAGACGTCGTATCACCGGCCTTCGCCAGCAGGATGGCACTCGTGATCTCCTTCGCGGCGCTCTTGCCTCTGACAATGAGAACCGTGTACACCTGCGTACCGCCGTTCTCGGCGGTAACGACGAAAGTCTTGGCCTCGTTCAGCTTCATGCCGCAGAGCTGACCGTCGGCGGGCCAGTTGGTCTCGGCACCCTTCAGCTTAATGGAAGCGTACTGAGAGCAGGTGAATTTCAGCGTCATGGCGGCCACATCGGCATCGGTGGTGCCCGCAGGCAGCGTGAAGGTGATCGTCTTGCTCTGTTCGCTGATATCCGCCTTCACGGAGGTGCCGCCCGTCTTGGTCAGGACAGCCTCCGTAATCGCCTTTTCGGTGCTCTTCTCGCGGTTGACCGTGACCGTATACTCCAGTGTATCACCGTTCTCAGCCGTTACCACGAAGGTGGCGGGAACGCCCAGCTTCAGGCCGGAGCGCAGACCGACAGCGGGCCAGTTGTCCTCGGCACCCTTCAGCTTGACCGCCGCACGGGGGGAGCAGGTGAACTGCAGGATCATCTCGCCCAGCGTACTGTCAGTCGTATCGGTGGGGACGGTGAAGGTGAGGGCATGGCCATCCTCGTCGATCACAGCCGCAATATCGCCCAGCGTTGCGCCGGTAAGTGCCTTCTTATCGCTGGGGGCACGATGGATCACAACGGTGTACTCCGCCGTGGTGGTGCCATCCTCCGCCGTAACGACAAAGGTCTTTACCTCGTTCAGCGCCATGTTGCAGGCTTTGCCAGCGGTGGGCCAGTTCTCCTCGGCATCCTTCAGCTTGATGGACGCATACTGCGAGCAGTTGAACGTCAGCAGCATATCAGCCACGGCGCTTTCATCGGTGTCGGCAGGAACCGTGAAGGTCACGGCCTTCTTTGTCTGATCGACAGTACCTTTCACCTCGCCCAGCGCTGCGCTTTCAATGGCACATTCGGTGCTCTTGGCGCGGTTGATGGTGATGGTGTACTCCTGTTTCGGGCCTTCGTAGCCTTCCGCAAGATCCTTCTGCGAACGCACGACGAACTTTGTGGCCGTACCCAGCGTCATATTGCAGGCTTGTCCGTTCGCATCCCACGGTGTATCAGATCCATCCTGAAAGACTTGAGCATTCTCGGAAACCGTCAGCTTCAGGATCATGCCGGCCAGCTTGGCGTTATCCGTATCGGCAGGAACCTCGATGGTAAAGTTCGTGAGATCCTGGTCGCCATAATAAGCGATACTGCTGCCATTGTTATCCAACAGGGTCACATCGGTCAAAGCACAGTCTTCACTCAGATAGCTGGGATCGACCGCAAACTCGGCAACCACGTTGACGGGCTTTTCCCCGGTTTGCGGCATCTTAAAGGTGGTTTCTGCCGCGTTCTCGTCGGCAATCGTAACCTGAGTATCATCATCACCATAGCTTGCCTTCCAGCTCTTGAAAATAAAGCCTTCCCTTGGCGTCGCTTTCAGTTTTACGGTGACACCCTCGTACACCACGGTAAGACTGCTTGACGCTTCTCCTCCATCAACCTGAGCTGTCGCCTCACCCATTTTGATGTCGTTCACCGTGACGTTGACCGCTCCGTAGTCCTTTGCCTCGAAGATGGCCGTGATACTATACTCGGATTTACCGTCAACCTCGAAGGTCGGGGCCTGATAGGATTCTCCCCCTACAGGTTGGCCTGGATATGGTTTCGTTTCATAGGTTACACCATCTGATTCTGCAAGGGGCGTATTGGTGCTTACATTTTTGATTTGCCAACTGACAAGCCTATATCCAGAATTATACGTTTGTCCATTCACAAGATAAGCTGTGATACGTGCATTTTCTATTACGGTGTCTCTTACAACATTTGCTATATGCACTCCCTGTTCAGAGTCAAACGTGCTATTTTTTTGATTTCTTTGACCATTGATTCTAAAGTCTACATCGCCTCCTGCAAATGTATTTGCGGTTAGCGAGACAACAGAACCCGCCTTTTCAAACACTGCGATAATAGTCACATCGTTGTCCGGCATATTAAATGTCAAAGTATTAGACTGAAGTTGCTCTTGAGTTAGGTTAACGCCCGTTACCTTCCAATACGAAAGTTTTGCATTATAAATTGAATCGCTTAATACATACTTACGCGGAGTTGCCGTTATTTTTACAGTGCTTTCAGCACTCACATGCGTTGGATCATCTCCAACAACGGAAACAGCGACAGTCCCCATGTCTTGAGTAAGTGTATTCCATTCATATGTTCCTTGTGAAGAAGCGGTTATGCTATGATAGGCAAGAACCTTGCACGTCAGAATAACCGTATACTCTGGACTAACATCTGTGCCATCACTGGCGGTAAAGACCAGAGTGATGCCTTCATCACTGGTAGGCGTATAACTATAAAGCGCACCTGTTTCTTTAGCATCGGCATTGCCTTCTTTTACCGTATAGGCCAAGGGGTCGTTATCCTTGTCCTCAAAGATTTTGGACAAGTCAATTGTCCACGGTTCGTTCACTACAAATTCCTGAGTGCTGGAAGTACCAAGCCCCTCGATGATATTTGGTGCTGTGTTCTTTTCACTTGCCGCAGGCTTGATGACCAAATAATAGTAGTATACTGTACCTTCATAAGTGTATCGCAGTAAATCATAGGATGAAGCAGTCTTGTAGGTAGGCGCGTTTTCATCTGCTCCCGATTCTTTCTCTGCTGCAATAACTATCGTTGTATCTAAAGATACTTCTTGTTGCGTTGTTATACTATATGCTTCGTCCGGAATAAGCAGTCTGCTTGGATAGTCTGCGCGCTCCGTAGTCACACCGGTAGTCGCATCATATTTTACAGGCTTATCAATGAAAAAGACAATTTCGCCCAAGAAATTCAGTGGCACCTCCGAGCCTTCAAGTGTACCAGGAGTCACCTTTTCATAATTATTAATCGACGTACTTGTTATCTTGCATGCAACAGTCTTTTTTCTCTTTGTTGTGCCATTGTAAAAATATCCATCATCATAGCTAAAAGACGTAATCTGAGGTAATTCACCTGTAGTTGTTGAACCGTCTTCTGCATACACCGTTGAGGCATTTACCGCAAGGAAGCTCATCGCCATGAGCAGGCAAAGGAGCAATGATATTGTCCTTTGCCATTTCGTTGCTTTCATGGCTCTCTCCTTTCTATTTAATTAAATCTGTGTCCGTAGCTGGTCTGATGATCGGCTACGTCGCTGTTCTCTGCCACCTTATCCCAGAGCTGCTGGGAAATGCTGCGCTCAAAGATAACGGTGACGGTATAGTTTCTGCTCTCCGTACCCAGCGTTACGGTATAGGTCAAGGGACTGGTGAGATTCACGACCTCACCGGATACCGGACTGACCACGGCTCCCGCAGGAACGGTAACGACCGGCGCAACCGCCGTGACATTCGTTCCCACCGGCAACTTGACAGTGATGGTTCCGGCGCTCTGGTCGATCTCACCCTCCACGCCCAGGACGGAGAAGCCTGTGATTTTCGCTGTGCTGGTGGTGGGCGTATCATTGTCGCCTCCGCTGCTCTTTGCGGAGATCGGCTGACCGCTCTTATTCAACACAGTGACGGTGTAGGTGCGGCTTGCCAAATCATCGTCGCCGCCCAGTGTAAACGTGGCTGCATTGGCAAAGTCCACTGCAATACCGGAGGTCGGCGAACAAGTCTTTCCGGTGAATTCGATATCCGTGACCAGTTTGGTGCTGGTCAGCTTGGAATCGTCCACACCGGTGACAGTAATGGTGTTCTTGGCATTGTCAATAATGCCATTGTACCACTCGCCACCTGCCTGCACACGGAAGCTGGTGATCTCCGCCTGTGCCTTGGACACGACCTTGATCCGGTAGATATTTTGCACCGTCTCGTCGCCGGAGGTCACAGTGAAGGTCTGCCAGTCGGAGAAGTTCATCGCATCTTTACCATCCAGAGAGGGATCAACTGTCGCTGCATAGGAGATGTTGGCGCTGAGATACATCTTTGAGGTATCCACACCGGCTCTCACCGTAAGCAGGATCTCCGTTGCTCCATCGGACGCCTTGGTGACTTTCTTCTCCAGAATGTCCATTACGTTCAGTACACCGTTTTTCAGCTTAATGCTGCTGGCATCCAACTCGGCACCGGAAGCGCCCACATCGCCGTGTTTCACGGTGACATAATAGGTTTTCTGTGTCTTGCCATCTTCGGCCAGCACGGTAAACGGCTGCTTAACGCCTTCCACAAAGGTCGTGGGCAGGCTCGGAGCCAGCAAGGTCGCGCCTTCCGCCATCGTCACCTTCGGAGTCAGGTTCGTCAAGGGCATACCGTTGGGCACTGTAACAGTGATGGTATTCTCGCCGCCTTCACCGCCCTCGGTGATCTTGCCCTTCTTGCCTTCAATCTCAAAGTCGGTAATCGAGGCATCTGTGGACAGTTCACGGGCAAAGTTGAACCGCTCGTAATAGAAGTAGCAGGGAGTCCCCTGACCTTTCTCCAGGAATTTGAGATACCACATGGTGGCATAGCAGCCCTGATAGGTTGCCATGGCATCGTTGGTTACGCTGGTCGTATGATGGAAATAGCCGCCATTTACGTTGGCGAAGTTGTCCATCCAGTGCTGCAGCGCACTGTGACCCTGACCATCCGAGAATCGGGGATCGGCATTCCAGTCGATGCCCATACTGCAAAGGCCCATCATGACCCATGCGGCAGACTCGCTGTTGGTCGCACCCCACGCACCAAAGGAGAAGTCGGAATTCATCTTTCTCAGGATAATCTCCAGACACAAGTTCAGCTTTTCCTTTATCTGTGCACCATAAGCAGCATCATTCTGATAGGGGGCCAGAGAGTACATGATAGCTCCCACCATGTCAATGCCGAACTCGTCATAATTGCCGTAGTTCAGAACGACATTTATCAGGTTCTCCCGCGTCCATCTGGCATTTTCCGGAATGGTGTAGGTTCCCATGTCCAGAGCCAGCAACGCAAAAATGGGGCCGTTGATGGTGTACTCACCGGAATAGTTGTAGAGTGCTGCGACAAGGTTGTCGATCTCATTGCCCTTGCTGTCGGTGTACGGTTCTCCATTGTTGTACTGCGAGAGCTTCGTGCAGTCAAAACCGCGGGCAGTCAGCATCATGATGGTGCGGTCAAACTCGGTCATTGCCACATTTGTGGTCGTGTCCAGCTTTGCAAGCTTTGCGGCAATGTCGAAGGGGTGATCGGAGGTATTGTAGTTTTCTGGCCGGTTTTCATAGAAGCCGAGGTCCATCCACTCCCAGTCATCATTCGCTTCACTGCGATACCGAGTGATGATATTGTCACGAACCTGCTCAAGATTGCCTATATACTCATTGGGAGCAGCTTCGGAGGATATCGTAACCTTGACCGTATAAGTTTTAGACGCCTTGTTCTGTGCCGTGACCTTATACTTGACAGGCGAGCTGAAATCCTGCACTTCGCCGGAGGCCGGAGAAACTGTGGCAAACTCGGAAATTTCGATGGTCGGCGCGAAAACAGGAGAGATGCCCTTTGGCAGCGTCAAGGTGATCTCAGCCGTACCTTCGTTGATCGCGGCTTCATACCCGCCATAGCGGAAAGACTTGATTTGCCGCCCCGTCGCTACCGGAGTGCGGGTGATCGTCACGATATAGTCCTGCTTGGCGCCGTTTTCCGCAGTCACGGTATAGTGATTTTCACCGACCTGAAGCTCTGCGGGCTTCTGTGTCACTTCCGCGAATTCGGATACCGTTATCTCCGGCTCTGCCGTGGTAAGGTCTGTGGCATACGGAATCGTTATGGACACGCTGCTGCCGGAGACCGTACCGACCGCATCACCGATCTTATAGGAGAGAATGTCATTCTCCGCAGATTTTTCCGCTGTGACAGAAACGTCATATGTGGCCTCTGTCCCGTACTTCGTGCTATAGACGACCAGCCCGATCTTTTGGGTAAAGTCGATCTTTTCGGTTTGGTCGCTCCGCTGGCCGTTAACAGTGTAATAAAATCCCTCACCGGCATAATCCACCTTAGGGGACAACGAGGTCAAAGCGGTTCCGACTGGCAGATTCAGCTTGATCGTCCCATTACTTCCGTCCACGCCATCCGCGATGCGGGCAGAGCGGACTTTGCCGTCGTCTGTCTCGATGTCAAAGGTAAGTACCTTTGTGTAAGGCTCTCCCTTTTCAACTCGAACCGTCCAGTCCTGTCCAAGATTCTTCTTGAAGCCATATCCGGTGGTATCGCTGCCGTTATAGTAGGTTCCCGTTGCGCGGTCGCCCGGCGTTACCATATAATGGGCTACTCCGGATTTTCCTCCCAGGCTTCCGGCATACAAGTTGACCTGACATTCGCCATTGGTTTTGATCGTAGGCTCGGGAAGACTGTTCCAATCCGTATCCTCCGGCATTCTCAGGGTGACCGTTTTATTCTCGGTATCGATCAGGCCCCGCGAACCGTCCACCTCGTAGTAGGTAATGATGGGTTCTGCAATACGGTGGTTTTCCAGATAATTCAGATAATAAGGCGCGACCACATCCAGAAGCATGTCCAATTGCTTTACTTTATATTGCGAGATCTTATCACCTGAATTGCAGGCCGGCTTATTCGTACCAGACATCTTATAGGTCGTCCAGTGCTTGATGATATCCTCGGCGGTAGCCGTTGACCAACCAGTGCCCTCGACCCAATAACTATGCGTATCAGGCCAACTGATCTGGATGTCAAACTTGATCTGGATCATATTGGCTACGATACAGGCCAGGTTGACGTCACTGGGATGGCGGCCGCCATATTGTACTGACGCGGCATTTTGGGAGTCTACCAACGCGTCGAATACCTCGTCAAACCGCTTCATGGTCGAAACCAGTTTTTCCGCCCGGGCGGTATACGCCTCCAGCTTATCAACCGTTTTTTCCTCTTCAGCGGCATTTTCAACAATTGTGATCACAGGCAGTACGACGCTGCGATCTGACTTGGCGTCATAAAAGCGCCAGAACTGTGTTTGGGAATAGTCCGCCGTTCCTTCGTTCAACGGCTCGACCCGATAGCGAAACGTAGTTTCTTCAAAACGTTTGCCGGTATCCGTCCAATTCGGTGAGCCTGTTGTGCTGGTAAAATATTCAGGCGACAAATTGAAATTGGTCGTCCCCTCCGGCAGCGTCAATAGTACATACGCATTATTGTCCGTGCTAAAGGAGGCCCCGCTGCTCCACCCATTAAAATGGACATAACCGCCACCTGCTATATAGCGATCCTCTGCTAACTCACTGAAAACCGGCCATCTTGTATGCTGCGACTCCAGTGCGCTTACCGGCGTGACGCAGGAAAAGAGCATTACCAGAGTCAGTAAAAGCAATGAGATACGCCGAAAAACTTTCATTTTTAAGGGTCCCCTTTCCGATAGATAAAATGAAGAGCGGGCGGGTGGGGAACCCTCCCGCCCGCTCTTCTCTGTCGTTTACTGCTTTCTAATAAGTTCTGTTGTCAGATCAGAACCAGTTAGAGTAGTTCACCGTGAAGAACCACACGATACGGGTGGAGTCGGTAAACGTCATGTTGTTGGCCGCCACCATGGGAATTTCAGACTTGCCGGTTCGTGTATTAAGACCTTCAACATTTGCGTTGTACAGACCGTTGGCATCATTGGTATACATATAGCCACCCATGCTGCCGCAATCGTTCCAGTTCAGGTTGTTCAGTCTGGACAGGTAGGAGCCGCCACCAAAATCAGAAGCGTTAGTAAAATACGCAACATTCGTGACGGGGTTCACAGTTTGGGTTGCCCATGTGTCAAAAGCCTGCAGAATAGCCATGACATTGGTTCCAGCGGCAAAGGTGTGCGGTACAGCAATATAGGCGTTCCAAGCGGTCACGATCTCATCGACCTTGGTCTTAATGCCTGCATCAGCATAATAGGAAGACCTAATAACCTCGGTCAGATTAATATCATAGTTGCGGACGCCGCCTTCTTCCTTGACGATAACCGACTGGCCGCTGATAGCCAATTCTGCATCATAGCTACGACTTTCGGAGTTATTGGTAACGGTAATAATATTGCCAGCAGTAAAGTTAAAAACACAATCTGTCGAAGTAACCTCTTCGGCACCTGCTCCAGCTAGAGTAGCACCGTCTTTCAGTGTGTAGGTTGCCTCAACTTCGCCCAGCGTAGAACTGCTGGGGAGAATACCGGTAACAAAGTAGTTGATAAAAGTCCAGCTCGTGTTTCTGTTGACAAAGTAGGTGTTGCCCATAAAGGGGTTTTGGACATTAGCACCATATACGGTCATCGTTCTTCCGTCAAACTTGACGGTGCCCATACTCAAAGGATCAGCAGAGCTAACAGAAACCTGACCGCTGGGCAGACCTGCTGCCAGGACATAATCGGTCGAGCCGATGGTAAGGGTATGTGCCTTATTCATCAGGTTCGTCGTGAAGGTACGAGCCGTGCCACCATCAATGGCGGTGCCATCCAGCTTAACGGTAGTGCTGCTATCCTGCAGATTGACAGTAACCGCAGCGTTCTTCAGATCATACTCGGTCTTGCCAGTCAGCTGGGCACGGATGTAAGTGGTATTGCCGGTGTTGTCATCCGTCTCGTAGTAGGCAGTCGTAGACCCAACCAGAATGGAAGAGACCTCTGCCGGCATGGTCGCCGCAGAATGGGTAGTGGGAGCAGACAGGCCATCGTTGACGGTGGTATCTGCGTGAACAACGGTCATCAAGGAGAACATCATGGCAAATGCCATGCACAGCGCTACAAGGCGCTTAGAAATGGTATTTTTCATTTCAACAATTCCTTTCATGAGTTTTTTTCTTTTTTGTTAAACATAATGTTGCTCACCGTCGTTAGCCCATTGGCATCACCTCCGTAAAATCAGAAAAGCAAACATAGAACTTCCTACTATTCTACAGTCAGATGATAGCAGCGTGTCGTATCCATGGCGTCAACCTTTAAGATAATTACCGGCACTTCTTCACTCAAATCCACAATGACATTACTGCCATCCATCTGTACTATACAATTACTATCCTCTGAAATCGACCAATCGGAGCCAAGCTCCAGCGTCAGGGCGATATTCGTTTCGTCCTGCACCTCCGATTTCGGGATGGAAATGCTGAACAGCATTCCAGTTTCCTGCCCGCCCGGATTTTTCTCAGCATCGACGCGACATGTTTTGCCATTAACGCTTACAGAAGATATTGCGTCTGTCGATGCACCGGCAGGAGTATCTGTCTGCTTTCCGCAGGCTGTCAGCATTGATAACAGTGCAGCAAGCACGATCAAAACAGTACAGGTCTTTCGCATTTCTTTTACCCTCATTCCAATTCGATTTGGAAACTGTAGGTCTGGCTTTGTTCACCGCAGGTGACCACTAAATCACGTTCAGGTAATGTCAAATTCAAGATGGGCCGCCCGCCCAGATCGTTCACAATGCAGGGACTGTTCATATCCAGCACCGCATCCGGGGCGAGCTCCACATTTGCGGCACAGCGAGTAAAATCCGTGTCCGTCGGCAACGTAATGGCGATCACATAGTACGTCTCACTATCCTCCGTGTGGGTCTGGATCTCCGCCGTACTATTGCCGATCACGAAGCTGCGGATCAGCGGCTCCTCATTGGCGGCATTTGCTTTCCCGCAGCCCGCCAGACACGGCAGGATACAAAGCACGGCCAGCACTACGCAGTATATCTTCTTCATATCGTCACCTCACTCAGAGCGGATGGCCTCGTTGGGGCTGATAAGCGTCGCCTTGCGCGCGGGCATCCACGCGGCGGCAATGGCTACCGCGCCTGAGAACACCACGCCGCAGACCGCCAGCCACCAGGGCAGCACGCACCGCAACTCCTGGGACGCGAAGATCACCGGTATCAGCCACTTGGCGATAAAGCTCAGTATCAGGCCAGCCGCGCCGCCGATCATGCCCACGATCAACGCCTCCGTCAGGAACATCTTGAAGATGTCGCCCCGAATGGTGCCAAGCACCTTCAGCACGCCAATCTCCCGCGTCCGCTCCGTAATGGACATCATCATGGTGTTGGCCACGCAGATGGCGGAGATCAGGACAGCGATACCGCCCAGCGCGCCCAGCATTCCCTGGATCTGTCGGGACTGTGTACGCACCGTCTCCAGCATGTCATTGAGGGAGTAGGTGTTCAGGCCCGTGTCGCGGATCAGCTTGACAATGCGCTGCACGTCGTTGACATTCTTTACCTTCACCCAAACCAAGTCGTAGGTAGGGCCGTTGGTCTTTTCCTCCGCCGTCTTGGTTTGAGTTGTCGCGCCCATGTAATTGGCGTTGGCCTGCGTCATCTCCTGCAAGCGGTCGAAGGACATGAACGCGGCGGTGGCGAAGTTGTTATTCAGCGTGGAGCAGATGCCCGTCACCCGCAGAGTATACAGGTTACTGGAGGGCAGCGCCCGTCCGTCGGTGTCGGCCTTTGGCTCACCGGTCAGGCTGGAGGAATCGAAGGTCATGCGGACAGGCACTTCCAGCAGGTCGATCAGGGCGTAGCCGTTCTCGTCCACCGCCAGCTCCCAATCCTTTGCCTTGTTGGCAAGACCGGCTGCCACGTCGTCGGTGAACAGCACTTCCGGATGCAGACGTGTCCCGTCTTCAGCCATCGTGCCCCGTTCCGGCGTCAGCATGAAGTTCTCCGCCGTAGTCATGTCGATGCCGTAAACGCGCACCATGTTCACATAGTTGCCGGACACGATGTAGGCGGACTGCTGGTAGACCGGCGTTACCGCCTCTACCCCGTCGATGCCCCGGAAGGCCTCCAGCGCCTTGTCGTTCAGTACTGCCTTGCGTCCGTAGTCGCTGGTGGCAGGCGTCACGTCGATCTTCGTCAAACTGCCCATGGCCTCGATGCTCTCGCGGTATGCCTGCTCATAACCCAGGCCCACAGAGATCAGCACCACGATACACATGACGCCCACCGCCATGGACAGAGCCGTCAGGGCCGTGCGGGTCTTTCGCCGGAACAGGTTCGTGCAGCCGTAGTGGAAAAGGTCTCTCGGCTTCATACGTTCCCGTCCTTATAGCTTCCGTCGTAGGTCAGCGGCTTCTCTCCGATATCCGGCGTGCCGCCGTCCGCGTCAAAGTCGTCGTCGAAGTTATCCAAATCGCCGCCATCGGTATTTACCGCGCCGGGGCCGATCTCACCGCGCTTATAGCGGATGATCACATAGACGATGATCGCAATGATGATCAGCACCAGCAGGATCACCAGCAGCCACAGCCACCAGCGGCTGCCTGTGCCGCTCTTTTGGGTGTTGACGCTGTTGGCGTCGGTATCCGCAGAACTTTCCGCTACGCTCAGGGGTACGGAGATATCCTGAGAATACGTCTCGCCGTTGGCATCCTCGTACTGCAGGATCAGCTTGCCCACGAATGCACCGATCTTGGAGAAATTCACCGTCACATCGGCACTGGTGGAGCCGCCTGCCAGCAGGTCGCCCACATAGCAGGGCGTAGGGGATGTCATACCGTCCGTAGCCATCACGCGGATGTTAAGGGCCTTTGCCCTACCCATGTTAGTCAAGGGGACGGAGATGGTGGCCTCCTTATCCTTGCTGGGAGTGCCGTAGACCTCCGGCGTTCCGGTCAGAATATCCATTTGCTGGCTGACGGGCAGCATAATGTTCTGCGCTGCCTTGCCAGCAATCGCCTCTGTGGTCTCATAGGTCAGGTTAATGCCCAGCATGGTGGGACCTACCTCCGCGTCCTGCTTGGCCATGATCTTATACTTCAAGGTCGCCGTGCCGCCCGGTTTGATGGTGTCGGCATAGGCGGTGTCTGTGCCGCCCATAGCCAGCGTCAGGCCGGGAGAATTGGTAAATACCAAACTGCCAATGACCTTTTTCGCTGTATCGACCTTGGAGTTATTGATAACAGTCAGGCGCAGCTCGGTCTCTTCGCCTGCCATCATGCCGGACACCTCGGTATCGTCCACATAGAGCTTATAGCTCTGCACCATCACAGCCATGGCAGAAGCGTCATACCCGTCGATAATGGTGATCTGGGTGGAGAAGCTGCCCTCCGCGGGGGCGCTGTTCTCGAAGTAGGTAGCTTTGAATTTGATACTCTTGTTGCCGGAGGTGGCAAAGGGCGACACGGTAAAGGTGTAGTCCAGATACTTGATCTCACCGCTGGCCCAATAACTGAAATACTGACTATAATTGGTGGAAGTCACCACAAACGGAAACTCGTCCAGAGAGGTGGATACTACGGGAGTAATCGTCACACCAGTCAACGTACCGCCCACGTTGATCACGGGGATACGCATGGAAATGGTCTGGTTGGGCGTACCGGTAGGCACGGTGTAGGAACCGTCCACATTGGTGCCGGCCACCTGCAGGCTGCCGAAGGAGGTGGTCACGCCGGACATATTGCCGTCGTCGGTTACAGTCACATAGGCGGTGATCTTGAAGGTCACGTCCTCGGTGATGGTGGTGCCGTTTACGGCGTCCTCGCGCCACACGGTGGCGTTGACCTTGAAGGGTACGGCATAGCGGCCTTTGCTGGCAAACTCGCTGATCTTGAACTCGTACCATACCTCGGCGGTGGAGTTATAGGACATATCCTTCAGGTGCTGCACGTCGCTGGCGTAGATCAGCTCGAAGGGCCAGTTGGACACGCTGGTGTCAGTGGGTACATCGGGATAGATGTTGATGTTGCGCAGCATGTACTTCTCGCTGGGCAGGTACTCCTTGTTCACTGCCAGCGGCAGCACAATCTTCACCACTTGACCGGGGACGCCTCTGGGAGACTGCGCGCCGGTATCCATCAGGATCAGGGCGTTGGCATCGCTGGGGATGATTTTGATGTCGGTGTTGGGCTTTTCGTCCTCGATGGGAATACCGCTGGAGCCGCTATCATCTTCGTCGTCCAGCACAGCCACATCGCTGTCGTTTTCGTAAGCTGTATAAGCTTCAATAGCGCTGTCATCTGCCGTATTATTTGTAATCTCCTCCGCCATGGCGACGGTGGGCAGCATGGAAACTGCCATCACTGCGCAGATCAACAGGGCCAATACCCGTTTTGCCGTTCCTTTTTTCACTGTGTGCGCTCCTCTCCGGTGTGGTGATTTTCTGTCTCTATCTTGCCGTCGTCGAAACGGACGGTACGATCTGTATAACGCTCCATCTGGGGATCATGTGAGCTGAGGATGAAGGTGGTGTTCCGTTCCCGGAAGATCTCACACAAAAGCTCCATGACCTCCTGGCCGGTGCGGCTGTCCAGGTTGCCGGTGGGCTCGTCCGCCAGCACGATGGAGGGCTCCGTAATGATGGCCCGCGCAATACTGACACGCTGTTGCTGGCCGCCTGACAACTCCGAGGGCCGGTGGTCTACATGCTCCCGCAGGCCCACACGGCTCAGTGCCTGCCGCGCCTTCCAGTTCCGCTCTGCCTCCGGTACGCCACGGATCGCCAGCGGCAGGGCCACATTCTCCAGCGCCGTATACTGGGGCAGGTTGTTGTAGCTCTGGAACACGAAGCCGATATAACGGCGGCGGAACTTCGTCCGCTGCTCCTCGTCCATGGCTTCCAGATGGTGCTTACCGCGGAGGATGATCTCGCCCTCGGTGGGCGGCTCCAGTCCCGCCAACATATTCAGCATGGTGGACTTGCCAGAGCCGCTGCGGCCCGCGATGCAGACGAATTCGCCCTGCCGTACGGACATGTCCACGCCATCTAAGGCACGGACTGTATTGCCGCCTACGGTATAATACTTTTTCAGGCCCATCGTCTGTATGATGATTTTTCGCTCGCTCATAGTTCTCTCTCGCTTATTTGAAATGTGGAGGACGGCAGCACATAATGCCGTTCCTCCGCCGTCAGGCCGAATTTGATCTTGATACGCTCCAGCTTCCGTACCCACGGGTCGCCCAGCGCCCACAGCACCAGAAACGTACACAGCCCGTGGCAGAAGTCAAAGAAGAAGCTGGACACATAGGCCGCGCCCACCGTCTGCCATGTGATGGGGCTGACGTAGCCGATGATGAAGTACAGGTTCATGATCCAGCCGTACAGAAAGCCGGACAGGAAGCCGTACAGGCACAGCCGCAGGGGTGCGTGATCGGTGAGCTGCCGCACGAAATGCAGCAGGTCGCCGCGGTTCGTATCCTCCGGACACAGCCTGTCCCACAGCTTCGCCGTGAAATGCTGCCGGTTTTTACCCGCAAACACACCGGTGTTCTTCAGGATACCGGCCAGAAAGCCTACCAGACCCCATGTGAACATCTGCCAGGGTGTCCATGGCCCCTGTCCGAAAATGAAGTTGCTGACAAAGCCTGTCAGTGCGCCGGTGAGAAACCCCGCCTCCGGCCCGAAGGCCACCGCCGTGATGATAATGATGGCGGAGCAGGGCTTGAAGTTGGGCAGCGGGATAATCTCGAACACCGTGCGGCCCACAACGGCAATGGCCGCCATCACCGCGATAGGCACCAGTTCACGGGCCTGGGGCTTCTTCTTATCAAATACCAGTATGAAGGGAATGGCGGACGCCAGCAGAAACAGCAGGCCCAACAGGATATCCGAATTCAGGATGATGTAATCCCAGAAGGTACGGGAACCCACCGGATTGACCGCAGGGCGATGGCTGTGGTAATAGCCGAAAGCCACCATCAGGGCGGGCAGCACCAGAAGGATCACCCACGCGGCGGCTCTGGTTCTTTTGCTGACAAAAAGCTTCGACACGACGCGATCACCTCCTCGCAGGTAATGTCCATGGGGAAGTGCTCCGCCGCGATGCGGTTGGCGTCGGTGGTATAGAAGCGGTTGCCTGCGAAGAAGGCATGGGGCTCGCCCTCGGACAGCAGCAGGCCATCAAACATCAGGGCGCAGCGCGTGGCGTAACGGGCGGCGAACTCCACATCGTGGGTCACGATCAGGATGGACGTGCCGTCCCGACACAGCGCCTGCAGCAGCTTTGCCAGCTCTGCCTTGGCGTAGGCGTCCAGGCCCTTGGTGGGCTCGTCCAGCAGCAGCACCGTGGCCTCCCGCAGCAGCAGCTTGCCCACCGCCAAGCGCTGGATCTCGCCGCCGGACAGGTCGTAGGGATGCCGCGCCAGCAGGGGCGTCAGCTCCAGCTTCTCCGCCATCTGCATGGCCTTGGCCTGATCCTGACCGGCGCTGTCCAGCAGTTCCTTCTCCACCGTATCGGCTACGAACAGCGACCGTGCGTTCTGGGGCAGCATACAGAGCCGCTGGCCTTTCGCCAGCTTCACCTTGCCTCGATAGGGCTTCTTGAAATTCGCCAGCGTTTGCAGCAGCGTGGTCTTGCCCGCGCCGTTGCCGCCCAGCAGGCACAGCAGCTCGCCCTCCCGAAGCGTCACGTCTGTACCCCGCAGAATGTCCTTGCCCTTTTCGGTATAGCGGAACCAAAGCTCCTTGCCCTCTAAAACGGCAGGGTGCTTTGCGTCTTTCTCGATTTTTTGCGGCTCAGGTACGGAGGCCTCCTCCGTGATGGGCAGCAGCCGCCCCAAGCGGCGGCGGCCATCCCGCACCGTCAGGGGCAGATCCTCCGTCTGCTCCAATTCGCTGAAAATGCGGACAGCGGCGGGAAGTCCAAAATAGATGCGGCTTTTCTCCGCGCTGCCGGACAGCTGCCGCGCGATCTCAGCCGGTGCACCGTCCGAAAGGATGCGGCCTTTATCCATGGTCACTACCCTGTCGGCGGCGGGGAATACCTCGTCCAGCCGGTGTTCCGTCATGAGGATGGCAACACCCAGCTCGCGGTTGATCCGCTGGACGGTGGCAAGCAGGTTGCGGGCGGCCAGCGGGTCCAACATGGAGGTGGGTTCGTCCAGGATCAGCAGCTTCGGACCCATGGCCAGCGCCGAGGCCAGATTCATCAACTGCTTCTGACCGCCGGACAACTCCGTGGTCTTGCTGCGGAACCATGTCTCCATGCCGAAAAAGGCGGCCATCTCCGCCACACGGCGGCGGATCACGGGGACGGGCAATGCCATATTTTCAAGGCCAAAAGCCAGCTCATGCCACACGAAATCGGTGACGATCTGGTTATCCGGATTCTGCTGTACAAAGCCGATCTCCGCCGCGGCGGTCAGCTCCGGCAGCTGGGAAAGGGGTTTTTCCTTATAAAAGGTCTCGCCGGCCTTTGCCCCAACGGGCAGCAGGCCGGGCTTGGCATGGCGCAGCAGTGTGGTCTTGCCGCAGCCGGAGGGGCCGCACAGCACCACATACTCGCCTTTTTGTATCTCTAATGTTACCTCGTCCAACGCCCGCGTTTCGGCCAGCGGGTAGGCGAAGCTCAGTTGGTCAAACCGTAAGAGCGCCATCTGATGGCCTCCTTTGTCTCAAGAATACCGGGCAGGAACATCAGCACGGCGTAGAACGCGAACATGGTATAGCTGGCACTGCCCAGCACCACCGGCGTCATGGCGGGATAGAACTCCATAGCGCCATGACCGAAGGCGCGGGCGGTGATGCAGATGCCAGCTACCGCCAGGATAAGGCCCAGCGTTCGGGCGTCCCGGCTGTCAAAGTGGAACAGGTGGAAGGTGGTGCGCCGCTTTGCGCCGTAGCCGCGGGATTTCATGGAGTCCGCGGTCTCCACCGCCGACTCCATGCTCATGGTCAGCAGCACCGACAGGTTCCGCAGGGCGCTGCCCAGCCTTTGCAGCAGGCGTGTGCCCTCCTCCTGCAGCATGGCCTGAGACTGCCGAATCTCGCGGCGGTTCTGCTGAAGCTGGGGGATGAACCGCAGCGTCATGGTAATCAGCAGCGATGTGCCGGGGAAGGGCTTGCCAAACAGGTACAGGAACTTGTCCGAGGTCATGACCTCCTGATAGCAGGTGAACCACATAATGACCGCGCACAGGGAGCAGCCGGACACCAGGCCGTAGCACACGGCTTCCAGCGTGTACCACAGGTGGTTGATGGTAAAGAGCATGGTCACGCCCCGATGGTTGAATAGAGGGTTGGCAAGGGCGATCAGCAGGAACATGGGGCCCACGAACCGCATGGTCTGACCGTAGGCTTTCCAGCCCCGCAGGCGGATGGAGAACCAGCTGGCGCCGAGAAAGGACAGCGCCACCGTAACGGGATGCATACAGGTCAGTGTTAAGACCATCACCAGCACGAAATATGCCATGCTGACCGCCGGGTGCAGGTTCCCGAAGAAGCGCATGCGGGTATCAGTCATTGTTCTTTTTCCAGTCCTCGGCGCCTTCCCACCAAGTGCCGTCCAGATCCAAGCCCAAATCACAGGTATAGTTCCACTCGATCACATCTCCGGCCTTGACCTGATAAACGCCGCAGCCGTAGTTGGGATACCAATCATTAACACAGTACATCCAGCCGCTCCAACGGCCACCGTCGAACTCATAGAGGTTATTGATGCCCTCTACATAACATCCGCTGCCCGTGCCGCCGCGATAGGACATATGGATCTTATACTTATCGCAGACATAGGAAAGGACATCGAATACTTTGTCACCTTCATCAATCTCCACCGTGGTTACCGGCAGGATCACGCCGGAGGCCGGGACGATGCCCGCCCACTTGCTTTCTAAGTGCATTCCGTTATTCACCGCCGTATCACAGCGGATGGTGATGGTGACGGTATCCTTCTTGCTGTCCGGCTTCTGATCCGGTGTAGGTGTGGGAGTATTGCTATCTTCAGCTTTCTGGTCGTTTTTCTTACCGTCGTTCTTCTTGCCGCCGGAATCTGGCGTTGTGATATTTGCAGGCTCCTCGTCAGGCGTAGTAGGAGTGGCCTGATCTGCCTTGTTGCTCTTGTTGCCTTCCGGTGCATCCGAAGATCCCTGAGAGTAGAAATCTGCCACACTATCAGGCTTGCTTTGGGACGGAGTGGTCGATGTATCCTTTTTACCGAAGCTGAAAGCATCCGTGATCCAGGAATACCACGGCTTTTCTTCTTCCGGCTGATTGGTGTCCTCGCCTACATAGTCCAAATCTAATCCACCGTTGCTGCCGCTGCCGCTTCCACTCTGGCCGCAGGCGCACAGGCTCAGCAGCATCATAAGCGCCAGCAGCGACGCGATGAAATATCTCAGATTCTTTTTCATTCTTATACTCCTTCAGCCCGTGTCAGGGCTGTTATTTTTGAGGCTGCGGGAGAGGCCGGCAAACCTCTCCCGCTCTATGGGAAAGACTACGGCATATGCCGTCTCGGTTTGGCTTTTGAGGAAGTGGGGATGGGGCGGCTTAAACCCCATCCCCTATGGAAAGCAGACAGTCTCCGTTCAGACTGTCTCAGCTTGACTGGGGGGATACTGCTGCGCAGGCTGCGGCAGGTTCAGCAGCAGGACAGGCGGCGGTATCCATGGCATCCGCAGCGCAAAGCACTTCTGCTACACCTTCAGTACATACGATCTCTTGAATCGGTGTTGTCACAGGCTCAATTACCGAAACGCCAGTATCTATCGCATTCTCAGTGGGAGCAGCTTCCAAGGCGGCAGCTTTTGCTTCGGCTTCCGCTTTTTTCTTGGCTTCCCGCTCTGCCTGAGCTGCTTTTTCCGCACGCTTTTTTACAGCCATTTCGTGCTTTCGCTGATCCGCACGCTCGCGTTTGAGCTGCTTCTTCTTTTTGCGCTCCTCACGGAACAACGGCTCTTGCCGCTTCCTTTCCGATTTATAACGCGCGGTATCTTTGAGCTTACGCATGGACGTCGGCGGTGACAGTTTCGCCAATCGCATTGCTGCTTCCCAGCTCCCGAAACGTTCCTCAATAAAAGCTCCGCCATCAACTTCAGTAGGAGACGGACTGTGGCCCAGTGAGAGGGAACAGCGGTGCAGATATCGCGCCAACTGCGGCAGAGGGGTCTCCGCATGTCGTGCGGCAAACGCTTCATCACGTTCCTTTAATGCCGCCTCGGTTCGTTTTGAGATCTGGTTTTGTGCCCACGCCTGAAAGTCGATGGGGGCGCCACTTCGGCTAGACATAGTTACACTCCTCCTTATTACGAAAAAGCGCCGGACATCCCTCTTTCTCTGAGAGACGACCAGCGGCGTTTTGCGGGCAAGAAAAAAGCACTGACAACCTATGTCAGCGCGCACTCCTGCCCTCGTCACAGCGAGAGAGCGCCACTGTGTACTCAAGATTCTCGACCGTGTAATTCTCCTGCCTTGCACCACGAGGCGATTGCCTCCCGTACACGATCTACCTTCTCAGGACATACGTCCCAATGGCGGTATTACCCAACAGCTCACGCTGCTTCGACCGTCTCCATAGTGCTCACAGTGCCGACCGCGGTGGGTTTTTCACCCAAGTTCCTTTTAGGCTGCTGCCTGACTTCACCGGGAAAAGAAGTCTTTACGACGCACAGCCACACGGCGTCATTGAATCGTATTTACTTGTGAATTATACTGCCAAGGTATGTGCATACTAAAGGATGCCAACAGACGTCCGGAGTACTTCGTAAATCAAATGCAATTCACGATAGTATGACTACCCTAACTCCGGTTATTACTATACCTTGATTCGCAAAGGAAGTCAACGGAAAAAGCAGAAAAATTGTGAAAAAGTAAAAAAATTCTGCAATGCGGCAAAACCGAATTGCAGGGATTTCCACAATTTGGAAACCGCAGGTCAAAAACGATGCGTTATCCGATTTTTTACCGTCAGAATCATCGTCAAGAATCATTGAGGAGGGAAGCTTATGCCACGTCGCGGAGAGAACATCTACAAGCGTAAGGATGGCCGGTGGGAAGGTCGCTATATTCGCGGTCGGACGCCTGCCGGCAAGGCAGAGTATGGCTATGTATATGCCAAAAGTTATGCAGCCTGTCGTGAGAAGCGACGGAAGATGGAAGGAATCATACCACAGAAGCCGACCCTGACAGGTGAAATGTCTGTGGCTCAGGCAGTTGCGTTCTTTTTGTCAGATCGCCGTGGTGAGCTAAAGGCTTCAACGGTCGGGCGCTACGAGTATGTGACCAGCCATTATATTGTCCCAGATCTGGGAACGGTCATGCTTCATGAGTTGACGGCGGAAAAACTTTCTGCCTATTTTAAGAGACTGCAGAACCGAGGCCTATCAAGCAAAACTGTACGGGATATCGGCGTGCTGCTAAAAACCGTATTCAAAGTTGTGAAAAAGAAATGCCACTGTGACTGTCCTGGCAGGGATGCGGAACTGCCCGCATATCGAGGCAAAGAAACCGAAGTATTTGGCGACCATGAGATAGCCACACTGGCACAGAAAATCTTGGAGACGCCGGATATCACAGGGTTATGTGTTCTATTGGTCTTGAACACGGGGTTACGGCTTGGCGAGATATGCGCCCTGCGCAAAAGCGATATCGACTACCGTTCCGGCTTTCTGCGAATCGAGCGCTCGGCCGCCCGTGTACGCGATGCTTCCGGGACACATTTGGTGGTACAGTCCCCAAAAAGCAGCAGCTCTGTGCGCCTTGTCGCCATTCCCGACGATATGCTGAAACTGCTGAAAACGACCACGCAGCACATCCGGAGAGACAGTTATCTGCTGACCAGTAGAGATACGCCGATGGAACCGCGCACACTGCAATACCGATACCGGAAGCTGCTGGAACGCTGCGGTATCCGCTATCGGAGTTTTCACGCCCTCCGACATACCTACGCGACAAGGTGCATGGAGAATGGTGTGGACATCAAGAGCCTCAGTGAGCTTTTGGGCCACGCTGATGTTCGGACGACATTGCAGACGTATATCCATTCTTCTCTAGCTCATAAAAGGCAGGCTGTTCAGAGCATATGTTTCTTACCCACGGAAGGGGCGGGCAGCGTTTTAATTCCGTCAGAAATTCCGTCAGAGATCTCAGCAATTACCGTGCCGCCAAGCAAAACAGGGACTTGTTTCGTGAATTGCATTTGATTTACGAAAATATATTTTGCTTCGCGCAGCCGTGGGCACTTGTGCCTGCGGCATTCTTGTTTTTATATAAGAAAGCACTGATACTATTCTCTATACCATGATAATATCACAGCTTCCTTGCGTAATTATGGCGACAGCGGTTGAAAATGCTCGTCAATCTGTAATGTGGTCAGCTTTGTGGGATGTAGCACAAAAACCGCTTTATGTGCCACGCCCACAGCATAAGCCAACGCCAGATCCTCGGCATCTCCCACAGCAGGGCCATCAAGATCATATACGCACAGCACAATGTTTGCCAGGTCGATTATTCTCTGATAGGCGTTGAGCTGCGTGTCACGCTCCCCCGGTGAACAGACAGCGGTCATACCAGTACAGCTGATCAGCATATCAAAATACCGCTCTCGTAAATAAGGCGCCCACTTAGTCGATTGCTCCTCGTGGGGCGTATAGCAAAAGAGCATCAGGTCATGGTCGGTCGTCCGCAGACCATTGACTATTTCACCGGCGTACAGTCCCACACCGCAGTCGCAGGCGGTCAAGAATTGCGATACACCTCCCTGACGTAACACCATAACCTGCTGCGCCAGCTCGATTTTCATTTTCCGGCAGCCACTATCTTCTTCATCAAACCCCCACGGATATCTCATAGGTGATTGTCCTAGAACTGCACAGCGGAACGGTTGACCTGCCATTTATATCGTCTCCTACCTTACCGAATGTATTTCGTCTTAGCCGGTAAGCGTTCGTTTGCTATATATTATATTATTGTCACTATCTTATGTCAAACGCTTTCTATTTCAGACAGAAAGTGCAGTGCAGAAACAGTATACTTTATTCATACCACGAAAGGCAAAGGACTACCGTATGAGTAAAACTGTTTCGTTCAAAAACCACGATCGTTTTGTACAAATCGGCATTGCCATTGTCGCGCTCCGCAAGCTGTGCGGTATGTCACAGGAAAAGCTGGCAGAGAAGGCAGGTATCAGCCGTTCACTTTTAAGCGTGATAGAGGCACCCGGCACCGCACATAACTTCACACTGGATGTGTTTTTTGATATTGCAGATGCTTTGAATGTCGATCCTGCGGATCTTATCAGCGCATCCATGATCCCAGAAAAAATGTTGAAAGGCCGCAACTCAAAGGAATAACCTGCCACTAGACACCGTATACCGATAGCGGGCGCATCTTGTAAAGATGCGCCCGCTTCTTATGTGCTATGTTTCAAGTCAAAACATGTTTTGATTGTATATTGCTAGTTCTGATGCGCAAATAGCTGCCACGGCAGATTCCACAGCTTGGTGAGAATCATCGTCTCTGACCGCTGGGCGGCAGGCAGTGCGGCGCACTTCTTGCAGATGTGCGCCGCATGGCCGCTGCCTGAAAAACTCTCGTTCGATTTGTATTCTCCGCACACCTTACAGTAGTGTCCGTGCTTCTTGCTCATAAAATCTCCATGTCTGTTTCCCAAAATCGAAACATTTTCATTTTTGGGAAGTAGACGGCTGTTTTGCCAACCAGTCCGCAATATCCACGATCTGAATACCCTCGTATTGGTACGCTTCATCTCGGATTCTGGCAAGCACCATCTTCGGATAAGCATCCTTGATCTGGAGCAGAGGGCTTACCTCGCGTTCAAGAGTTTTTGCGTCGCTGATGTTGTCTGAAACCTGAATATAGAGCTTTTCATTGCGCTTGATGGCGACAAAATCTATCTCTTTCTTGTACAGAACCCCGACATAGACCTCATACCCGCGCCGGAGCAGTTCAATAGCGACGATGTTTTCCAATACGCGGCCATAATCCAGATTTTTGGTCCCCAGCTTCGCATACCGGAAGGTGTGATCGCTCAGATACAGCTTATCATTGGAAGCCAGATATTTTTTCCCCTGAATGTCATACCTGCGAACACGGTAAAAAGCAAAGGCGTTGCACAGATATTGCATATAGTTGCCGACAGTTTTGTGGTTGATCTTGTCCTTGTTGCTTGTGAGTGCATCCGCGATGTTTCTTGCAGACGTAAGGTTGGAGATATTGTCCATGAGAAAATCGACAATGCGGTTCATCAGGATCGGATTCCGGATTTTATATTTTTGCCGGATGTCTCTGACGATCAAGGTATCGAATACGTCCGCGATGTAGTCGTATTTGGCTTCCGGGTCTTGATAAAGATACGATCCCGCCATGCCGCCCTCTCTCAGATACCGGGAGAAAGCTGCATACCTGTCCGTGAGGGAATAATACTCGCAGAACTCACTGAAAGAGAACGGGAACACTTTCACTTCAAAGGTTCGCCCTGTGAAGAGGGTGGCAAGATCGGAACTCAGCAGGAAAGCGTTAGAGCCGGTAATATAGATATCGAATCTTTCCTGCGCATGGAGGTTGTTGATGGCAAGCTCAAAATCGGGGCACATCTGCACCTCGTCAATCAGGACAAAGTTCTGCTTACCATCGGCATAGGCGCTTTCAATATAATCATTCAGAACATGATAATCCTTGAACTTCTCGTACTTTGTCAGGTTGAAATTGATATGCACGATGTTTGCGTCCGCAATATTTGCTTCCACATACCCTTTGAAGGCTTCCAGCAGCTTTGACTTTCCGCAGCGCCGGACACCCGTAACTACCTTGATATCCGGTGTTCCGATCACTCCAATTAGTTTTCGGAGATACATACCTCGGTCTATCAGCTTCATTCTCATCACCTCTGCGCTTATTATATCCATTCTATTTCCCAAAATCAATATTTTTTCGATTTTGGGAAATAGAGTTGCAGAGAAAAAACGGGAGCGACCCGAAAGCCGCTCCCGCTGACATACCATCATTATTCGTCCATATCGAAGTCTGGGAACAGTTCCATTTATCGAACTGCTCGTCGGTGATGCCACACAGGTTGCGCGGGACACCGTGGGGCAACGCCTGCATCAGACCGGCATGGGTGCCGGTATTGTAACATGTACATCAGGTCGATCTAGTTAAAAAGAAGTTCAGCTTGATGTGGACTATCAATCAAAAGCTATAACTGCGTACATGCCTATAAAGCTCCCGTTCATGCACTGTGGCTTTGGCACTTTGCATTCGTGATACTTTCGGTGCGATCTGACTTATCTTCCATCTGAGGGAAGTCTCACAGCGACCTGCTCGCGGGGCATTGGACCCCATTCACTTTCATCTCAGTACCATGGCACCTTGAACCGAAAATACTATTCACTAATCGGGAGCTGCACTCATAATAACCACTTTTTTCCATTTTTGCAATAGGGAATTTTGGGGGAAATCCATCTCAAATGAGTCAGACAGAAAAAGAGATTTCGCCAAAACGCCAGAAATAAAGGCTTTGCGGCTTTTTAACATGACCATCCATCATGTTTTCAATTTCAAAGACGATGGAAGCTAACATTATTTGTCCCCGTTCTCCGCCACCCATGTCCGCACATAGTCCACGAACAGGCGGGTGGAATTGGACAGGGCCTTCTCGTCCTTCACACCGATGCCGATAGTGCGGTGGAAGGTCATGGGCGGGCGGCAGGCGGTAATGGGCGCGGGACTATGGCGCACCATCAGCTCCGGCAGCAGGCTGATGCCCAGCCCCTCCGATACCATGGACAGGATCGTCCGATCCTCCCGGGCCACATACTTCACGTTGGGCCGGATGCCCATTTCGTCGAAGGCCGCCATGATCTCATAGTCATCGCCCTCCTCCAGCTGGATAAACGGCTCTGACGCCAGCAGCTCCCTGGGAAAGGGATCACTATGGGCGTAAGGGTGGTCGCAGGGCACGATGACCTGCAATTCGTCCCGGTGCAGGGCGTAGGTCTGCAGGCGCTTCACCGACGGCAGCCGCAGAAAACCGCAGTCCACCGCGCCGGTGACGATCCAGTTCTCGATCTGGTCGTAGAAGTCACCGGTGACCACCTCGAACTCGATGTTGGGGTACAGCTTGCCGAAGCTCTTCAATATCCGGGGCAGCCACTGGGCCGACACGCTGGAAAAGGTGGCGATCTTCACAAGGCCGCTGTCCATATCCTTCAGGCCCTCCACCGTCTGCATGAGAGCATGGTGGGCAGCGCACAGAGTCTCGATCTTGGGCAGCACGGCCCGGCCGTCCGCCGTCAGTACAACGCCGCCCCGGTTGCGGCTGAGCAGCGTGATGCCCAGCTCGCTCTCCAGCGATGTGATGGCGTGGCTGATGCCGGACTGGGTAAAGTTCAGCGCCTCCGCCGCCTTGGTAAACGTGCCGCAGGACACTACCTTCAAAAACACCTGATATTTGGAAATGCTCATGGGAACCACCTCGCTGTTGTCTATGGCGCTTATTATACATGACGGTCACTCATAAAATCAAGGGCAAGGATGCGCTTTACAAATGTAATTTGCCATGATATACTAGCCGTGCAGTTGAGCCAACTGCACCCAATCTTTTCCATTATGAGGGTATCCTTCCCTCGAACCACACCCAGCCACCCCTCGTGGCAGGGTGTGATTTTTTATCAGATAACGCAAAAAGCAGTCCCACAGGACAGCTTTTGATATTCTTTTACGTGCTCATTCGCAATTTTCAAGAAAAATCTGGACTATTCGATTCTTTTTCACTATGATAAAACCATACTACATCCAGAGGTGGTGACTGCTCCATGCTGATTTATTTGCAAACCATGTTGTGTGAATTTCTGTTCTTCTCCTTGCAATCACCCCATCTGTGCAATATGAAACAAAATGGGTATCAGAACGCAGCGTTTGGATGCTTCGTTCTGATGCCCTTTTACGATATAGTTTCTTTTACAGCGGCGACAACGATTACCGGAATTCCGTCGTCTCTTTCTGCAACACTGCACTCCTTTTGATTAGCGATTTTTTCTCCACACCCCTTGCAAAACAGAAAGAGTCATGATATAACATGACCAGAAGAACCAAAATGGTCATTTGGATGGTGAACGAGCTTGGCTTTTACCGACTATGAAACAGAACAACTTCACAAGGCGCTGCTGAAGGAAACAAGACGCTGCGCCGTCACACTGGGGATGAAGAAAACCTCAGTGGATCAACTGACAAAGGCTGTCGGTATCGCAAAAGGCTCGTTTTATAAATTCTACGAATCCAAGGAGATGGCCTTCTTCGCGGTTCTGGAAAGTATCCACTCCGAGCTTTACGGAGTGGCTGACCATGCACTGAGCGAAGCAAACGGCTTGCCGCCGTCGGAGCGTGCGGCAAAGGCGGTTCTTGCCGTCTGCCGGCGGCTGTCCGATACCGGCGACATGCTTTTCATTGAAAACGATGCGAAGCTGCTTTTGCAGAGACTGCCGGAGGGCGTCAAAAATGTCCATTACCACGATGACGAAACGCATATTCGTCAGCTCTTGGAAAAATATGATTTGATGCCAAGGCGCGGCGCTTCTTTGGCTGCCGCGACGGTGCGGGGACTGATCCTCACAGTTTCCCATAAGGAGCAGATTGGGGAGTTGTATCCGCAGGTGCTGGAAGCCCTGGTGTACGGCGCTTGCAGGGAGCTATTTGAATAAGCCGAAAGGCCGCAGCAATGCGGCTTTTCCAAGACACGATAGTTAGCTACATCTAACTAAAAGATGTGTGCGTATAGGTTAGATACATCTAACGATTGGAGGGATGATAGCGATGCGAAAACATGAGGACTTCTGGGACAGAAATGCCGGTCGGTACGACCGCTTTATGCGAAAGGATCGGGCGGCGTATGAGAAGATCTATGCGTTGATCCGGCCGGTGGTGAAAGCAAAAACGGTGCTGGAGCTTGCTACCGGCACGGGGCTGATCGCAAAGCACATCGTGAATGCGGCTGCGCATATTGAGGCGACGGACGCCTCCCCGGAGATGATCGCCGAGGCAAAGCGGGATAACCGCTCTGCCAAGCTGCACTTTTCCGTGCAGGATATGTTCCGTCTGCCCTATGCGGACAAGTCCTTCGATGTGGTGATCGTGTCCAACGCGCTGCATATCGTGCCGCAGCCGGAAAAAGCCCTTGCCGAGATCCGCCGGGTGCTGAAAGACGATGGCGTGTTGATTGCGCCGACCTTCACCCATGCGGGGAACTCGCTTTCCGGCAAGGTCAGGGCATTTTTCATGAAGCTGGCAGGCTTCTCTCTCCACAGCAGGTGGACGAGCGAGGAATACCTGCGCTTCCTAAGGCAGAACAGCTGGACGGTGCGGAAAAGCGCTGTGCTGAAAGCCTCGTTCCCGCTGACTTACAATATTAATTGTTCCAGCTCCTGTGCGTCCTTCGTGCATATAGGCTTCTTCTCGGCTTAGTGTCATTCCGTATTGTTGCATGGCCAGGTTCCAGGCTGTCGCATGGTTTTTCATAGAGTCGAATAAAACTCCATCCATGTCAAACAGAACTGCCTTCAGATTGATTCTTGAGTAGGAATGAGTTTGTAAATAGGATGTTATGGATGATTTATACACGTTGTATATTGATTAGTTGGACATGAAGCCTGACGGCTTTAAAATAAAGGAAGGATGAAGATGACACAATCCTTTTATTGGAACGTGTCCTCTTCATCCTTTTATGGCCTTATCGGCCCGTTTTCTTGTTATTTTTTAAGTCTTTCGCGAATAGCTTTGGATGCTTCTTCGTAGCCAGGCTTGTTTAACAGGGCAAACATATTTTTCTTATATGCTTCTACACCAGGCTGGTTAAATGGATTGATTTCCAACAGGTAGCCACTGATACCACAAGCTTTTTCGAAGAAATAGATCAGCTGTCCCAGATAATATTCATTCAGAACAGGTACGCTGACACGCATATTGGGAACTCCTCCGTCTACATGAGCCAACTGAGTACCCAGCTCTGCCATCTTATTAACTTCATCAACACGTTTTCCAGCCAGGAAGTTCAAGCCATCCAGGTTTTCTTCGTCTGAGGGAACATGCAGTTCATGGTTGGGAGTTTCAACAGAAACAACAGTTTCGAAGATAGTACGTTCACCTTCCTGAATCCATTGTCCCATAGAGTGCAAATCTGTGGAGAAGTCTACTGAACTTGGGTAG
>ERZ779851.823-NODE-823-length-30033-cov-6.779472_pt1 | contig 30033 bp, 30 predicted proteins | sample MGYA00511094_ERZ779851 | MGnify/ENA primary metagenome ERZ779851 (study PRJEB29588, sample SAMEA2155512) | human gut metagenome | biome: human gut; feature: human-associated habitat; material: faeces | place: Denmark | collected 2008/2010 ...
AGACGGGGCGCCGGTTGACCCCATGAATTTTATGGAGTAAAGTTGTATTTGTTTGGATAAAATGATGGATTCAAAAGTTTGATTACGGGTTCAGGATCAATACTATATTGTATTGGATACAGGAAAAGTTTTCTTGGTAATATAGTATTGATCCTGGATAAGGGATTCATGATATAATAAATAACATGCATCGAAAGAGTAATGCGGGAGATAGCAGAGGTGATGAGTTTTTGAATTATACATATATGCTAAAATGTAGTGACGGAACGTTATACACGGGCTGGACAAATGATCTGGAAAAACGTGTGGAGGCGCACAATTCCGGGAAAGGCGCGAAATATACGAAGGCACGGCGGCCTGTTGAATTGGCTTATTATGAGGAATTTGAGACAAAAGAACAGGCAATGAAACGGGAATATGCAATTAAGCAGTTAGGGAGAAAAGAGAAACAAAAACTCATTGCCGGCAAAAAAGTTAAATTATCAGATGAAAGAAAAGAGAAAGAAGATTAAAAAACTGCTCATCAGGAATGTTACATTCCCGGTGGGCAGTTTTATCACAGCAGAAGCAATCGCATCTGCAGATAAGGTTTGTTTAAATTAGCCGAAGTATCTCTTAAGCAGTCCTTCGAAAGCTTTTCCGTGTCTAGCTTCATCTCTGGCCATCTCATGAACAGTGTCATGGATTGCATCAAGGTTAGCAGCTTTAGCACGTTTTGCAAGGTCAAATTTACCAGCAGTAGCACCGTTTTCTGCATCTACACGCATTTCAAGGTTCTTCTTTGTACTGTCGGTTACAACTTCACCAAGCAGTTCTGCAAATTTTGCTGCATGTTCAGCCTCTTCAAAAGCTGCTTTCTCCCAGTAAAGTCCGATTTCCGGATATCCTTCTCTATGTGCAACTCTTGCCATTGCAAGGTACATTCCGACTTCAGAGCATTCTCCTTCGAAGTTTGCTCTTAAATCAGCAATAATATCTTCTGGAGCACCCTGTGCTACACCAACTACATGCTCAGCAGCCCATGTCTTATCACCTGTCTGTTCTTTGAATTTCTCAGCCGGAGCTTTACATACCGGGCAGAACTCCGGAGCACTTTCACCTTCATAAACATAACCACATACTGTACAAACAAATTTTTTCATTTTAAGATCTCCTTTTCTTTTTATAAATTGTATTTATATATCAATAATAGTAATTGTTACTGATATTAAATTAGCATAATTATTTTTAAATGTCAACTACTTTTTTAAGATTTTCTGATTTTGTTTTTCTTTTTTATTTTCTGCAAAATTGTTTGATTTATCCGGCAGAGAACCGGATTTATCCAATAACTTTTTACATTCCGGACAAAGTCCGTAGAAGCTGGTAATATGTCCCTCAATCAAACCGGCAAATTCCTCTGCAGCAATAACATTAATCAGATCAATGTTTTTCATTTTTAAATCGAGGACGGAATTACAGTTTGTACAGAAGAAGTGGTAATGAGGTTTCGGATTACCATCAAAGCGGTCAGGACCATTTTCCGTTGAAATTTTTTGAATCTCGCCTAAATCAGCCAGGAGAGAGAGATTACGGTATACTGTTCCCAGACTGATGTTGGGATATTCCTGACGGATGTCGGAATAAACTGTTTCGGCAGTCGGATGGTCGGTACGTCCCATCAGGTTATTTTTAATACTTTCCCGTTGTCGGCTAAATTTAATCATATATTCTCCTTAATAAATAATAATAATCGTTATTGATTTTAATATAATTCTTAAAAGAAACTTTGTCAAGGAGAAGTGTAGAGTAAAAATCTGCATGGAATCTTAGAAGACGGAATATGATATAAGGAACAAAAAGATATAGGAAGGAAAGATTATGCCGCAGTTTAAACGGTTCGTTGCATATCTTTATTATTATGAAAATGATACAAAGGAATATCTTGCCGGATTTGCCAGGGTAGAAATGCGCGGAGGAATCTGCAGATTAGAGATACATTTAAAAGGAACAGAATATGCGGGGCAGGAAGGAAAGGTAAGCCTTTTTATCCGTAGGGAAGGAAAAATTCTGGCTTTTCCGGTGGGTAATATGCGGCTGATGTCCCAAAGCTCAGATTATAGTGGAAGGATTTCTGATGGTGAGCTGGGCGATGAAACCTGTCATATACAGGATGTATGTGGAATACTGATTCAGCCGGCAGATGGTAATTTTTATGGCAGCCAGTGGGACAATGGGGAGATACATAAGGAAGAAATAGAAATGCAAGCTGCAGAAGAGCCGTCTCTTCAGACTGAGGAAGTGCCGATGCACCATATTTTCCCGGAACAGATGAGCATGGAAAAGGAAATCCAGGAAAGAAGCACGCAGGAAAAAGGCACTGGGGAAAAAGAGGCCTCCATCTGGAAGCACTGGGAGAATCTGAAACAGAAAATGACGCTTCTGCATCCTTTTGAAGGAGAGAATATCACCTGCGTCCATATGGAATTGCAGGATTTACGGGAACTGCCACAGAAATACTGGTGCCTTGGAAATAACAGCTTTCTTCTGCATGGCTTCTTTAATTACCGGTATCTTTTCTTCGGAGAACAGGTGACGCCGGAAGGACGGGAGCTGTTCTTAGCAGTGCCGGGGGTTTATCAGAAGCCGGAAAAAGTAATGGCTGCTATTTTTGGTTTTCCACAGTTCCGGACGGAAAAGCCGTGCCGGCAGTTAGAGGGGACGTTTGGCTACTGGTATCGACGGATGGACGGATAAGGGCGAACCGGATATGGTCTTCCCATTTTCCCTGTATCAGGGCATATTCTCTGGCGACACCCTCCTGTTGGAAATCAAGGGATTCTAGCAGACGGATGGAAGCGGTATTTTTCGGCATGACGGCAGCTTCTATCCGGTGCAGATGAAATTCTTCAAACATAAGCTGAATACCAAAAGCAAGGGCTTCGCGGGCGTATCCTCTGTGCCAGTATGCAGGGGAAAAGCGATAGCCGGTCTCACAGGAATAGTAAGTAGAACGGTTGATATTGCGGAAGCAGACGGTGCCTATGATTTCGTCCGGATTTTCCCTGCGGAATATATAGAAGCGGATGAGGCTGTGCTTTAAGGTGAGACTCAGCTCACAGTTCATCAGGGTCCGCTGGTAGGCCACCGTATAGAACTGCTCCGGGTGTATGGTTTCATATGGCTCAAAGACATTCCGGTTCTGCTTATAAAACTGAAGAACTGCAGGGGCATCATCTTCCCCTAACAATTTCAGGATTAAGCGGTCTGTTTCATAGATAAATTTCATGTTATTAACTCCTGCAGCTGGTATAAGAATACCTTTTTGTTACGCTCAAAATATGCTATTATTATAACAGAGAAAAGAGTAAAAGTCAGGAGTAAACATGGAACCGGAGATAAAATATATGAAAGCCGCCCTGCGGGAGGCAAGGAAAGCAGAAAAATTAGAGGAAGTTCCGATTGGCTGCGTCATTGTGCAGAATGATAAAATCATTGCCCGGGGCTATAACCGGCGCAATACCGATAAAAATACACTTTCCCATGCGGAACTGACTGCCATTAAAAAGGCATCAAAGAAGACCGGGGACTGGAGGCTTGAGGACTGCGTGATGTATGTGACCTTAGAACCATGCCAGATGTGCGCAGGAGCCATTGTGCAGTCCCGTATGAAAAAGGTGGTAATCGGAACCATGAATCCCAAAGCAGGATGCGCCGGGTCGGTCATGAACCTTTTGCAGGTGGCAGCATTTAACCATCAGGTAGAGATAGAACGGGGTGTATTAGAGGAAGAATGTTCGGACATGCTGTCGGAATTTTTCAGGCGGTTGCGTGAGAAGAAGAAACAGCAGAAAATGATGGCAAAACCTTGACAATCCGGCACAAAATAGGCTATAATTTAGATTCCGAGCAGCCGGGGTGGCAGCGGTGCCCTGTACCAGCAATCCGCTATAGCTGGGGTGATATCCTGTCTCGGGTTTGAAATTGTAAAGCAGCCCTGAATAAGTGGCGTTGATGTCTGGGTCTTACGCAACAGGAATCTGTGAACCGGGTCAGGTCAGGAATGAAGCAGCCCTAAGCGGAAGCTCCTGTGTGCCGTAAGGTCGCCTGGACTGAGTTGGCTGTTCAGGTAACGTTTGCAACGAGAATTCAAAACAGGATGCTCGGTTTTTAATGCATAAAATTAAAAATTATAATATAATAAAGATAAGGGTTCTTCATAAGAAAGTCGGAGAGAAGAAAATTTAATATAATAAAGGAGATAAAGATGAAGAAGTACGGTTTTGGCGTAGACATTGGTGGAACTACCTGTAAGATCGGATTATTTGAGACCAGCGGAAAAATGCTGGATAAGTGGGAAATCCCAACCAACAAGGCAGATAATGGTGGACATATTTTAGATGATGTGGCAGCATCCATTGACGAGAAAATGAAATCAGCATCCATTGCAAAAGAAGATGTGGAAGGAATCGGCGTAGGTGTTCCTGGCCCTGTATTAGAAGATGGCTCTGTTTCCGTATGTGTAAACCTCGGATGGGGACAGGTTCAGGTTGCCGATGAATTAAGTAGTAAGACAGGTCTTCCGGTTAAAGTAGGAAATGATGCGAATGTAGCAGCCCTTGGCGAGATGTGGCAGGGCGGTGGAAAAGGTTACACCGGAGTCGTTATGGTTACGCTTGGAACCGGTGTTGGCGGCGGAATCATTCATAATGGCAAAATTATTCCGGGAGCAAACGGAGCGGGCGGCGAAATTGGACATATTACCGTCAATACAGAGGAAAAAGATACCTGCGGATGTGGCAGACATGGCTGCTTAGAGCAGTACGCATCAGCTACCGGAATCGTCCGCATAGCGAAGAAACTTTTGACTGAGAAAGATGCTGAGTCTTCCTTACGCGGATTTGAACCGCTGACAGCAAAGGATATCTTTGATGAGGCAAAAAAAGGAGATGCTCTGGCATTAGAGGCGGTAGAAATCTTAGGCGAGACACTTGGTATGGCGTTATCTAATATTGCCTGTGTCGTTAACCCACAGGTATTCGTAATCGGTGGCGGCGTATCCAAGGCAGGAGATATTTTAATTGATACCGTAGCAAAACATTTCAAAGAGCATGCATTTGCATCCTGCAAGGACACCAAGTTTGCATTGGCATCCCTTGGAAATGATGCCGGAATGTACGGCTGCGTGCAGATGATATTAGACTAAGAATCAGATGAATCGAGAAACATGCTTTGCGAGATTCTTTCGTAAGTAAGTGAAAAGCCTCCGTCCTGGGACGGAGGCTTTTCTTGATTTATTGCGAGAACCAAAGGGGTCTCTTGAACCTTGAAAAAGACACAAAGTCCAGTAAAAAGAAAGGGAGACTAAATAATTAAAAGATGATTAAATAATTATAGTATGCGTTCTGATTCGTATTTCTTATTCAACAGCAGTACATCAGCCCTTGCACCCGGGGTCAGGCTGCCGATGGTTTTCTCCATTCCAATGCTCTTAGCAGGGTTGCAAAACGACCTTTTTTGTATACAGTTTGTCCGCCAAGTTCATAAGTACCATCTGCCATTCCGGTTGCACGCATGGCATCGCTGATTAAGATGACGCGGTTATCTCCAAACATGCGGAAAACGCTGCGAAGGCCTTTGAGGCAATTTCATAAGAAGCAGTAGAGTGTCCAAGAGAAATAGCAACTTCATCATGGAATTTTTCGATAAATTTGTCTGCTCCCGGAAGTTCCGGAGCGATGGTAATTAACTTTATTTTGCCACCGGAAGCTTCTGCAAAGCGGCAAAATACGTCTACACTAGGGTTGCAGGGGTAACTTTCTTTCTGGGCACCCTTCTTTGCCGGGGAAAGGAAAGGTCCTTCCATATGGATACTGGCTACATAGGCGCGGTTTCCGTCATCCGGTACACCGGAAACAGTTTCAAAGATTTCCATAAGCTGGTTTTCCGGTAAAGTCATGGATGTTGCACAGAAGGATGTAACACCGCAGGAATGCAGGTAAGACGCAATATCGGAAAGTCCGTCTGTATTTGCGTCACAGAAATCATGACCCTTTGCACCATGGATATGCACATCAACCAGTCCTGGAATCACATAATTGCCTTTTGCATCCAGAATTTCCTCATGTTCGTAAACCGGTTTGTCTACGATTGTATGTGTAGCATCATCGATATATAATCCTTTGCTTTATAAATACGCATGGTATCCCTCCTTAAAAGGCAATTTCTATATTGTTTAGTCTGATTATATAATCGGAAAAATGAAAATGCTATAAAATAGACAAAATAGCCGCTCAATGGAAATATGCAGTGGCAAATACACTTTAAGTAGAAATTATAACAAACTAACACATTATCATATTAAATACGATTAAATCATAATTTAATACAGATTAAAACAGGATTAAACCAATTTATGAAAAATTTAAGAAATCTTAAATTGACCCACCGCAGGGGCTGCTTTACAATGAAAATAGATTGTAAGCAATTATGGAGAACATAAGAAACAACGGAGAAAAACATTGTCTACAAGAAGAGAAAGAGAACGAAGAAAGAAATTAAAGAGAATAAGAAATGCAATTTCAGCAGCTTTTTGTGTACTGGTATTGCTGTTAGTGCTGGGAATCGTAAACCTTCTGACCGGTGTTTTGGAAAAACATCTTCCTATTATAGATGGGAATGGAGACTATACCATCAGTATACTGGAAAAACTGTCCGGAGATAAAAAGGAGAAGGAACCGGATAAGAAGGGACTGACGGTGTGCATTGATGCGGGACACGGCGGAAAGGATAATGGTTCTGACTATAAGAACCGCTATGAGAAAGATGATACTCTTGCCATGGCACTTGCCGTACAGAGTTATTTGCAGGAAAAAGATGTGAATGTGATCATGACACGAAGTGATGATACCTTCTTAAAACTGTCAGAGAGATGTGATATAGCAAATGAAGCGGAAGCAGATTATTATGTATCCCTGCACCGGAATACCGGAGAAGGATATGGAGTAGAGACATGGGTATACAGTGGAGCCAATGAAGAGACCATGGAACTTGCCGGAAATATCCAGCAGGGGTTAGCCGGAGTCGGTGTACAGCGCGACCGTGATGTGAAAAAGGGAACCCAGAAGAGCAGTTCAAAGGATTATTATGTAAACAGCCATTCCCATATGCCGTCCTGTATCGTTGAAATGGGATTTATGAATAATGCCAAAGACAATCAGCTTTTTGATGATAATAAGGAAGCATATGCGGCGGCTATTGGAGATGCCATTATTGCTACTTATAAGACTTATCATGGTGACGGAACAGGTGGAAATACAGAAGCAGATACGTCCATCGGAGATACTACAACAGGTGATACAGACACAGATGGAACCTCCGGCAGCACAGAAGACAGTACCGCCACAGAAGATACGAAAAACGTTGGAGAAGTTATTACCAACCAGCAGATTGCCAATGTGGAAGCTTTGGATGGAACCTGTCAGAACTGGGGGCAGGGCGTGAATTTTGATGAAGAGAACCGGCCGATTGGAGCTGTTTCTTATCAGGAAAAATACGGAGACTATCAGGCGAATTTTATCGGAACAGATGAAAAAAAGATTTATCTGACCTTTGACGAAGGCTACGAATATGGCTGTACGCCGCAAATCTTAGATACTTTAAAGGAAAAGGGCGTAAAGGCAACCTTTTTTGTGACAGAGCCATATGCCAAGGCACAGCCGGAGCTGGTACAGAGGATGATTGACGAGGGACATGAGATTGGTAATCACAGCGTGACCCATCCGTCCGAGGGCCTTCCATCCCAGAGCCTGGAGCAGCAGAAAAATGAAGTCATGGAGAACCATCAGTATATTAAGGATAATTTTGGCTATGATATGCACCTGTTCCGGTTCCCGGCGGGTAAATTCAGTGACCGGTCCTTAGCTGTGGTCAATAACTGCAACTACAAGAGCGTGTTCTGGAGCTTTGCATACAAGGACTATGATGTCAATAACCAGCCAGGCGAGTCAGAAGCGTTACAGAAATTAAAAGACCGGATGCATCCGGGAGCAATTTATCTTTTACATGCGGAGTCTACCACCAATACAGCCATTCTTGGAAGATTTATTGATGCGGCGCAGGCAGCAGGCTACGAAGTGGTGGCATTTCAGTAAAGCTGAAAAAGGTATCAGTGGAGAGTACATGGATTGAGGGGAAAATGACAAAAGAGAAATAAGATTTTCAGGTAATTGTGAGGACAGAAAAATGCGGATACAAAAGAGAAAAATAATATTGCCAGTCATGGTATTACTGCTTGGGATGACTGCTTTGGGAGCTGTATTATATGGAGTAGGAAATATACAGCAAAACAATAGCAGAAAAATGGCGAATCTGAATGCAATGGTATATTCTGAGCGGGTAAAGTCTGATATTATGCAGGAAGTTGGAGTTACAAAAGCTTTAAAGCAGCTTCTGGTCAGTGAAAATGGCAGGATTAATAAATTTTCAGAGGTGGCAGAGGATATGATGATGGATTCCGTCCAGAGTATCCAGCTTGCACCGGATGGTGTAGTAACAGAGGTATATCCGGAAGAGGGCAATGAAGCCGGAAAAATCGACTTGTTCAATGATGCAGACAGGGGAGAAATTTCCCGTTATGCCAGAGATAACCATATTGAAATTATGCAGGGACCGTTTCAGTTAGAGCAGGGTGGATACGGAATGGCAGTACGAAATCCGATATACCTGAAAAATGAAAACGGAGAAGAAGAATTCTGGGGATTTACCATTGTAATTATCCGTGTACCGGATGTTTTTTTTGATTCATTAAAAGCACTTTCGGATTTTGACTATGATTATACGTTATCAAAGACCGTTTCCCCATGGGATACAACATATGAAGAAGTATGTAGCTCAGGAGCAATTCTGACGGATCCGGTTGCTTATGAATTTGAAGCAGTTGGAAGTCGGTGGAAACTGGAAATCATGCCAAAGGCAGGCTGGTCGAATTATGAGCACTTTTATGGAATGCTGGCTGGCGGACTGTTGATTGTTCTGCTGCTGACGGGACTTGTCTCTATGATTTTGGCTTTGGATGAGCATAAAAATAGATTTAAAAAGCTGGCTGTAACCGATGTATTGACCAGAATCAATAACAGGCATGGATTTGAGGAGCAGGTAAGACAGTATTTGAAAAAGTATCCGGAAGCTTCTTGCGTGGCAGCGCAGTTTGACATTGATGATTTCAAATTTATTAATGACATATATGGACATGAATCCGGAGACAAGGCATTACAGATATTAGCAGAAAGCATGCGGAAATCGTTCCCGGAACATGCAGTGCTTGGACGGAAAGGTGGAGATGAATTCTGCATTTTCTTAGATAATTGCACCGGCGAAGAAGTAAGGGAAAAGCTGGAGCAGTTTACAAAAAAGAAGCGTTCTTTCTGGTATGAAGGTGAAAAAGTGACATATACTATTTCCCTGGGATATGCAGAGTATCCGTTGCAGTGACAAAACTATTCACGGTTGATGCGCTGTGCAGATGCAGCACTTTATGAAGTAAAGATTGACGGGAAAAATGGCTGTCTTCAGTACCGGGAAGGAATTGGACTTGAAATCAGAAAGCAGCTTGGATTTGCATTGAAGGATGTTTCGGAAAATCTTCCGGGAGCATTTATTATTTATAAAGCAGATAAAGAAAATGATGAAATTCTTTTTGCGAACCATGAGATGATCCGTCTCACCGGATGCAGGAACATGGCAGAACTGCAGGAGTATACAAAAGGAAGCTTCCGTAACCTGATTGAAGAAGGAGAAAGAGAGCAGGTTGAAGAAAGTATCTGGCAGCAGATAGGGGGAGGACATTCCAATGATTATGTACACTTCCATCTGCGGAAAGCAGATGGAACTTCACTGAGGGTGCTTGACCATGGCAGAATTGTGGAAAATGGACGATACGGCAGAGTGTTCTATGTACTGATGGTGGACTGGAATTCTACAAAGCGGCATTACAGGGATGTATTTTAAAGACTGTAAAATATGATAAAAAAGAAAGAGGTATAGGATGATGAAGAAAAAATTAATCACTATCGTAATGGGAATGGTATTTTGGGCTGGATTATTTGGAGGATGTGGCCAGACAGAGGTGAAGCAGGATAATGCAATCACAAATAGCAGCGAAGAGGGAAAAGAAGAAGGAACAGCAGAAGAAAAAGAATTAATAGGAACCATTGATGAGATAAAGGATTTTATGTTTGTTGTGACAGATGAGAATGATACTCCGTATAGTTTTACTTTTGAAGAAAAACCGGAGGGATTGGAAAATGTCAGCAATGGAGATACTGTAACGGTAAAATATACAGGAACAATTTCTGAGGTAGATCCGTTTGAGGGAGAGGTATTATCTGTTGAAAAGGCAAAATAAAATCAAAATAACAATGAGATTGTCAGCAGCAATGGTATTCCTGTCCATGCTGCTGTGTGCCTGTACAGAAGCATCGCAGAATCAGGAGATGCCGGCTGCAACATATATGGGAGGAAAAGACACCATTGCCGGGATTTGTGAAGAACTGGAATCAGCAGGAGCTTCCCATGTAGATACATTTCTGGAATGGACGACTGATTTCGCGGATACTGCAGGAAAAAATGCCGGACTGGAGGATAGCTGGTCAGATCCCGGAAAAATGAAAGCAGATATTGGAAAATGTATGGATGGCTGGGAACAGAACCATGACTATTCGGATGCTGATTGCAGAATGACAGCGTTTCTTCTGCTGGATGGTGTGCTCCGTGCAGAATCGACAGAAGACAGCTATGAGGGTACCTACTTAATGTTTGATACAGAAGCAATAGATAATGTGGACAGGTATGAAAGCATAAAAGAGAATAAAAATATGTTCACCACACTCTATGGAGAAAAAAGTGTAACAGATGGCAGTCACCCGGAAAATACATTTTCCGATAGCTGGAAACATTATGGATTTCAAGTGGATAGTGACAGGCTCTCTCTTCTTAGCATAGTAATATATGACCCATACTCGGATGTTGTTTTTGTGGGGCATACCGGTGTTCTGATAAAGTATAGTGACTATTATTTGTTTATAGAAAAAATCGCTTTTGAACAGCCGTATCAGGCAACAAGGGTGCATAATATGGATGAATTGCTCGATATTATGTCGCTAAGACCGGAATATTTTGGAGAAGAGGGTGAAGCAGGTCCCTTTGTTTATTGTAATGGAGAATATCTCGGAACATTAAAGAAAAATATTTAAAGAAGTAAATATTTTACAACTTATGTGGAGCTGGAGTAAAAGTCAGATATATGTAATTTGCAAAAAACCGCCGCCTCATCGTTCGAAAAAGGACGATGAAGCGGCGGATATCATATAACCAGAATGGCTGTAATGGAACTGCAGCCACAGCGACGTTTTATTTATTGGCACCGTCAGCATCAATTACAGATTGAATCTGTTTCATCAGGGTATCATAGTTGTCCTGATTATCAATTCCACCGAGCATCGGATCACCCACAATATTACCATTTCTATCGACTAGAATTGTGGTAGGGAATGCCATAATATTAGAGGCATATTTACCTGCATCTGAAGCAGAGTCAATAGAAAGATTGCGGTATGCTGCCCCCTGGCTTTCCAGAACAGCTGCAGCTTCTTTGATGGCATCCTCGTTTCCGTCAAAGGTTTCTGTATTGATTCCAACTACTTCACCCCCCATGGATTTGATGGTATCATTTAATTCATTAAGCTTAGATAGTTCGGCAACACAAGGCTTACAGCCGGTAAACCAGAAATTAACGACAGTTACTGCATTTCCGGAAAACAAGCTTTCGTCGACAGAATTACCATCATAATCCTGACCGGAGAAATTCCTGAAAGGAGAGGTATCGTCAGAATTATCCTTCTGGGAGGCATCGTCAGATGCTGTATTGTCCTTTTCGATTGCTGCTATCTGTTCCTCGATTTTTCGAATTGTTTCAATATCATCTGTAAGAGTTTTTAATTCATCGTCTGTAAATGAGTCTTTATTTGACTCGACGGTGGCAGCCAGATAGTCGGCGTAATTTCCACTTGGATCAGCAGTGCTTTTATTCATCATGCCAAATGCTTTGTTCCATACATCTTCATGCTCGGCAAAGAGCTGATTCTCCTGCTGATATAAATCATCCAGCGTAGTGTTGGAGCTGCCGGAAGCTTCAGAGGCGGCTTCGGTCTGGGTATCGCGGGAAGCTTCTGTGTTTGAAGTTCCTTTTCCGCTGCAGGCTGTAAACAATAATGCTGTACAGAGGGTAAAAATAGAAATAACGGTTCTTTTTGTTTTCATGAATAAGTTCTCCTTTGAATAATTGGTAATAAGATTAATAGTTACTTTTTCTGAATATTGTGGGCTGCGGATGCCCTTTTTTCACATGGCATGCCCATAAACTGATAGTGGATGGCATCTTTAGGACAGGCTTTTATACATGCTCCGCATCGTATGCATTCCGGATGATCCGGGGTCTTAAGCACATCAACATCCATTTTACAGGCATTGGAACATTGACCGCATCCGACACATTTACTGTTTTCAACCTTAATTTTAAGAAAGCTGACCTTGTTAAACAGTGAGTAGATTGCCCCGAGAGGACAAATCCATTTGCAGAAGGGTCTGTAAAACAAAATACTTAACACAACAACTGTAATTAAAATAAGGCATTTAAAAGAAAAAAGCTTTCCCAGTGCAGATCGTATGGCAGCATTTCCCAGTGAAAGAGGTATAGCCCCTTCCAGAACGCCTTGAGGACAAATGTATTTGCAGAAGAACGGATCCCCCATTCCAATGGAGTTCGTTACAAACATTGGCAGAAGTATAACGAAAACAATAAGGATAAGATATTTTAGGTATCTTAGTGGCTTCAGCCGGGCTGTAGAAAATTTTTTCCCGGGAATTTTATGGATTAAATCCTGAAACCATCCAAACGGACACAAAAAACCACATATAAATCGCCCAAGTGTCACACCGAGTAAAATAAAAAATCCTGTTATGTAGTATGAAAATTTAAATCGCGATGAACCGACAACTGCCTGAAAAGCTCCGATAGGACAGGCTCCGGATGCAGCGGGACAGGAATAACAGTTTAATCCGGGTACACATACCGTTTTAGCACTGCCCTGATATATTTTACCCTTGAATAAATTGGGAATATGAATATTAGTAAGCAGCGTGGCAGCTGCCTGTATCCATCCACGTATTCCGGCAGCTCTTTTTGATATTATTTTTTTATTCTTATCCAATTCCGACACACTCCAGACATAATTTTATTGCTTTGCCAAGTACGGCAGCCGCTTCACCTCTGATTGCACCATAGCTGACCATAGTGATACCGGTGATAAGCAAGGCAATTTGAGATATTTTTTGGTACTTCAAGATATCGTTGCTCCTTTCAATTGTTGAATTTATTGACCTGCTGACCTGGGTATTATACAATAGTAGTTGTAAAATTTTTGTTAAGAAACAGGTGAAAGCTTTTGAGATTATTAATAGTTGAAGATGAGAAACAAATATGTGACACAATTGCAAAAAGTCTGTATGATGCCGGTTACGAGGTGGATACCTGCTATGACGGGGAAGAGGCACTGGAATGCATTCTGGCGGAGGATTATGATTTGATTGTTCTGGATCTGAATCTGCCGGGTATGGATGGAATGGACATTTTAAGGGAACTTAGACAGAAAAATGAGGAGACGAAGGTCCTGATATTATCTGCAAGAGGACAGATTGCCGATAAGGTTGAGGGACTGGATGCAGGTGCAAACGATTATATGGAAAAACCGTTTCATTTGCAGGAACTTGAGGCACGTATCAGAAGCCTGACAAGAAGAAAATTTGTGCAGAAGGATATATGCCTGGAAAGCGGTGAAATTAAGTTCAATACGATAAGACGCGAGGCATATGCAAAAGGGAAAATGGTTCCCCTGACAAGAAAAGAAAATGGTATTCTGGAATATCTTCTTCTTAATCTTGGCAGACCGGTCAGCCAGGAGGAACTGATAGAGCATGTCTGGGATGCATCCGTGGATAGCTTTAGCGGCTCCATCAGAGTGCATATGTCGTCACTCAGAAGAAAACTAAAGTCCGTGCTTGGATATGATCCGGTTTTGAACAAGGTGGGAGAGGGGTATAAAATACGAGAGGAGTCCGATAAATGAGAAGAATGTCACTGCAGTGGAGGCTTACCTGTATCATTACATTATATATTGCGGTTATATGTGGATGCCTGACTATGCTGGTCTATAAAAACGGTGTGTATTATATGGATTCCCTGCAGGAGGCTGTTGATGCACAGGGAGATGGGAATGAAAATGAATCAGACGAAATATATATCAGTATTCCGGAAGATAAGTGGGATGAATTTGCAAATGATTTTTCGGTCCAGGTATACAATAATAAGACAGATTACAAAAAAAGCAGCCTGATAATTTCAACTTTATTGGCACTTCTTGGTGGAGTGGCTACATATTTTATAAGTGGACGTGCTCTCAGGCCGATTAGAGAGTTTTCGGATAAAATCGAAGAAGTGCAGGCACAGAATCTGGCAGATTCACGGATAGAAGAAAACCAGGTGAAAGAACTGAACCAGCTTAGTGCTTCGTATAACAAAATGCTGGAACGCCTTTCGGATGCCTTTGAGATACAAAGACAATTTACTGCAAATGCAGCACATGAGCTTCGGACCCCGCTGTCTTTAATGCAGGTACAGCTTGATTTATATAATTCCACCAGACATCCGGGCAATGATACGGATACTTTACAGACGATAAAGATGGTTACGGAACAGAATGACAGACTCAGCAGGATGGTAAAGACACTTCTTGACATGAGCGAACTTCAGACGGTGGGGAGAGATGAGAAAATTGCAGTTGATGCTCTTATTGATGAAGTACTGGCAGATTTGGAACCTCTGGCACAGGAAAAAAATATAAAGCTTGCTGGAAAATGCAAGAACACAACAATGGTCGGAAGTGATATTCTTATTTACAGGCTGGTATATAATCTTGTTGAAAATGCAATAAAATATAATCATTCAGGTGGACAGGTTACAGTTACTGCGTATCAGAAGGAAAAGCATGTTTATCTGTCAGTAGAGGATACAGGGAACGGAATCCCGGAGGAACTACGGGAGCGTGTGTTTGAACCATTCTTTCGTGTGGATAAATCCAGAAGCAGGGAACTGGGGGGCGTAGGTCTGGGACTTGCTCTGGTTCATGAAATTGTGAGAGTGCATGATGGCAGTATAACAGTTAAGTCCGGTCCGTCTGGCGGGACGATTTTTGATGTGATTTTTTAAAGAGAATAAATATACCTGATGTGCTTTTGAACAGCATGAAATGGGAGGAAAGAAGATGCTGGAACGAAAAAAAGTCCGTGCAGCCAATGAAGATTTACCGGTAATTATGGAAATGAATGCAGCCAGTAAAATGAAACTGGAAAAAAGAATGATAAACCTGTCCTTTATTGGAAGTGTACTCTTTGTAGTGGCAGAAGGAGTTATGGCATATATCAGCCATTCCCATGCAATACTGATGGACTGCGTATTTGATGTGACAGATTTAATAATGATAGGACCGTTTCTGGTGCTGGTGCCACTGTTATACCGGCCGGTAACGGAACGCAGACCGTATGGATTTTCCCAGGTGGAATCTCTATTTCTGGTAATCAAGTACAGTGTACTTTTAGTAGTTACCATCCAGCTTTTAATCGACAGTGTGCAGAGCATCCTGCATGGCGGACATATGGTAAATGCCAGCCAGCTTGCAGGCTTTGAGTTTGGTGTGTTTGCCGGCTGTCTTATCATCTATTTCCTGCTTCATTATTTCAGTAAACGATATGCATCTGTGGTAGTAAAAGCAGAAATGTATAACTGGAAATTAGATGTAGTCAGCAGCTTTGGCGTATTCGCCGCATTCTTCGGACAGTTCCTTCTGCAGAAGACACCGTACGAATGGCTGGCACCGTACATAGACCCGGTAGTAGCAATTGTGATGGCATTAATCCTAATTGTAGAACCGGTGAAAATGATATTGCATGGACTCAGGGAGCTGGTGCTCTTTGCACCGGAGCAGGAAGTGATGGACCAGATACGTTCCATTGCGGAACAATATATGCAGACCTGTTCCTATACGATAGAATTTTTGGATGTCATCCAGACCGGACGAAAAACCTGGGTGGAAATATACATAGACAGCCCCAACGATATTATTACAATGCAGTCCCTCACCAGAATCAGAAATGGAATCCGGGAAGAATTAAAGAAATACTTTGACCAGATTTATGTAGAACTGATACCGGATTTGCCGGAGTAAAAATAATACCGGACACAGGTGCCGGAGTGTATAAAAAAGTGCCGATGGAATATTCCACCGGCACTTTTTATGAAACGGAGATGGCGGGATTCGAACCCGCGTGCCCCGCAGGGCTAACGCATTTCGAGTGCGCCCCGTTATGACCACTTCGATACATCTCCAGATAAAAAAGAGTGCATACACTTTGTTGGATTCGTGTGGTAAAGTGTTTTGCACAATAACATATATATCATACAATATTTTCCTGCCGGATGCAAGCAGATTTCATTGACAGACTTGGAAAATGCCCGTATAATAATATTTATATTGGTTATAGTGACCATAACTAGGAGGATTAGACAAATGAATAATGAAAAAGAGTTCAAGCCGTATATTCCGGCAGACAAAGTTTTGCCGGAACTTACGCCAGTCTCTATTATTCTGGGTATTCTGCTTGCCGTAGTTTTCGGTGGGGCAAACGCATACTTAGGACTTAGAGTAGGAATGACAGTGTCGGCATCCATACCGGCAGCGGTAATTTCCATGGGAATTATCCGCGTAATTTTAAGAAGGGACTCCATTCTGGAGAATAACATGGTACAGACCATCGGTTCTGCCGGAGAGTCTCTTGCAGCAGGAGCAATCTTTACACTCCCGGCTCTGTTCATGTGGGCAGAGGAAGGTGGTACAAGCATGCCATCTTTAGTGGAAATCGCATTGATTGCATTAATCGGTGGTGTCATCGGAGTTATGTTCATGATTCCGCTTCGTAGTGCATTAATCGTACAGGAGCATGGAAAGCTTCCTTATCCGGAAGGAAAAGCCTGTGCTGAAGTACTGGTAGCCGGAGAAGAAGGCGGAGCAAAAGCAAGTACCGTATTTGCTGGTCTGGGAATTGCAGCAGCATACAAATTCATCACGGATGGTTTGAAAGTATTCCCGAGTGAAGTGACTTATGAAATCAAATCTTACAAGGGTTCCGGAGTCGGAATGGATGTACTTCCGGCACTTCTTGGAGTTGGTTATATCTGTGGAGCCAGAGTATCTTCCTACATTTTTGCGGGTGGAGTAATCGGCTGGTTCGTACTGATGCCGTTAATCGCACTCTTTGGTGCAGACCTTACCATTTTCCCGGCAAGCGTTCCGGTATCTGAACTTGGCGCATCAGGAATCTGGTCAAACTATATCCGTTACATTGGAGCAGGAGCAGTTGCAGCAGGCGGAATCATCAGCCTGGTAAAGAATCTGCCGCTTATCGCAAAGACCTTCCGTCAGGCATTAAAGAGCTACGGAAGCAAAGGAAATGGTGACAACAGCCGCCTTAATAAGGATATTCCAATGAATATCGTAATTCTTACGATTGGAATCATGGCTATTATTATGTGGCTGGTTCCGGCAGTTCCGGTAAGCCTTCTTGGAGCAATTATTATCATAATCTTCGGATTCTTCTTTGCAACCGTATCATCCAGAATGGTTGGTATTGTAGGAAGTTCCAATAACCCGGTATCCGGAATGGCAATTGCAACACTGCTTATCACAACGATGATTTTAAAAGCAACCGGAACCATCGGAATGACTGGAATGGTAGCTTCTATTGCAATCGGTTCTGTCATCTGTATCATCGCAGCAATCGCCGGAGATACATCACAGGATTTAAAGACCGGTTATCTGGTAGGAGCAACACCTTGGAAACAGCAGGTTGGTGAAATCATCGGTGTAGCAGCATCTGCTATTGCAATCGGTGGAGTATTATATCTGTTAAATGCAGCATGGAGCTATGGTTCCTCAGCAATCCCTGCACCGCAGGCAACCTTGATGAAGATGGTAGTAGAAGGAGTTATGGGCGGAAACCTTCCTTGGGTACTGGTATTTGCAGGCGTTGGTATTGCAGTAGTAGTAGAAATCCTTGGAATTCCGGTATTGCCATTTGCAGTAGGCCTTTACCTTCCGATTTACTTAAGCACACCGATGATTGTTGGTGGATTAATCCGCTTATACTTTGATAAGAAGAAGGGTGAATCCGAAGAAGAGAAGAAACGCAAAGTGGAAAATGGAGTGCTTTACTCATCCGGTCTGATTGCCGGAGAGGGACTGGTAGGAATTCTCCTTGCAGTCTGTGCAGTCATTCCATTCAAGGGAGAGACCTTTGCAGATGCATTTAACTTATCTGCAATATTCGGTTTCAGCTTAGGAAACATTGGCGGACTGGCATTCTTTGCATTACTTGCCGTAACTTTAATCCTTTTCATCCGTGGAAAGAAGAAAAAAGAAAATTAAAAACAGAATAGAGTAGTTCTTACATCTGCCGTCTTGCGAAAAGGCGGCAGATGTTTTATACTGCTAGCGAAGATAACAGGAGGCAATATGGCAAAGAAAAAAGACAATTATTTAGATTATATCCCACGTCCGAATACATTATTTGAATGTAATAAGAACAAAGATGGCAAAATAGAAATAAAAATGCATAACAAAGGTGTGTTTAACAAAATCGCACAGGTGTTATTTAAGAAACCGAAATACAGCTATATCGAGCTGGATGAATTCGGCAGCTTCGTGTGGGAGCAGATGGATGGAAAGAAAACCATCTATGAGATTGGTACACTGGTAAAAGAAAGATTCGGTGACAAGGCAGAACCTCTTTACGAGAGACTGTCCCAGTATATCAAGATTCTGCATAACAACCATTTTATCGTATATGAGAATAAATTAAGAAAGAAGGAATCATAATGAGCGTATTAGCAGGCTTAGAACCAAAAGAGGTATTTCATTATTTTGAAGAAATCAGCAATATTCCACGTCCATCCTATAAAGAGGAGAAAATCAGCAATTATCTGGTAAACTTCGCAAAGGAACGGAACTTAGAATATTATCAGGATGAAGTAAAAAATGTCATTATCATCAAAGAGGCAGCACCGGGCTATGAAGACGTTGCACCACTGATGATTCAGGGACATATGGATATGGTGTGCGAGAAAGAACCGGGCTGCACCATCGATTTTGAAAATGACGGACTGACGCTGGAAGTAAACGGAGATTATATCAGTGCAAAGGGAACAACCCTTGGCGGTGATGATGGAATCGCAGTTGCATATGCACTGGCAATCTTAGACTCTGACAGTATTGCACATCCGCGTATCGAATTTATCTGTACCGTGTCCGAAGAGGTTGGCATGGAAGGTGCCGTAGCACTGGATGTTTCCCATTTAAAAGCCAAGAAGCTTCTGAACCTGGATTCTGAAAATGAAGGAATCATGCTGGTAAGCTGTGCCGGTGGATGCAGCACCGTATGTGAGCTTCCGGCGGAATGGGAAAAGAGCGCAGGAAATCTTGTTTCTATTCATGTGGCAGGCTTAAAGGGCGGACATTCCGGCGTGGAAATTGACAAAGGAAGAGCCAACTCCAACATTTTATTGGGAAGAATTCTTTTAGAATTAAAAGATGAATATCATTATCAGATAGCAGCATTATCCGGCGGAAATAAGCAGAATGCCATTCCAAGAGAAAGTGCAGCAGAGCTTATGGTACAGGAAGATGCCACACAGCTTGTCCATAAAATAGAAGAAATTGCAGAGAAAATCACCCATGAATTTTCCACCAGTGACCCGGATATCCAGATATCCGTAGCAGTAGAAGAAAACTGTGAGAAGGAAGTATTAACAGAAGCTGCGGCAAGAAAAACAGTGCTTTTAATCAACCTGCTTCCAAATGGAATTCTTCGCATGAGTGATGACATCAAGGGACTGGTAGAGACTTCTTTAAACCTCGGCGTTCTGACTCTGGAAAAAGACAAGCTGACTCTGCAGTATGCCGTAAGAAGTGCAGTGGGAACCGCAAAAGAATATCTTTTGAAACGTATTGCTGCGCTGGTGGAAGAGTTTGGCGGAAGAGTCACCAATACCGGTAATTATCCTGCGTGGGAATACCGCAGGGATTCTGTACTCCGGGATGATATGGTCCGCATTTTCAAGGAAATGTATGGAAAAGAGCCGACCGTAGAAGCAATTCATGCCGGACTTGAGTGTGGCATTTTAGCAGGTAAGATTGACGGACTGGATGCTGTCTCCATCGGACCGGATATGATTGCCATTCATACCACAGAGGAGAAATTAAGCATTTCTTCCACAAAGAGAGTATGGGATTATATCTTAAAAGTAATTGCCTGTAAATAAATTGCTTAAGCAGGCATTATAGCTTGTACCCTAAAAAAAAATATATTATAATATATTTTGGATGTGTGGGCGTATGCACAACAATAAGCAAAGAAAGGGATGCAGCAAATGAAAAGAATAGGTATGTTGACCAGCGGCGGAGACTGTCAGGCATTAAATGCAGCAATGCGCGGCGTGGTAAAAGGATTAAGTCATAATGTGGATGAGTTGGAAATCTACGGTTTTTATAATGGTTACAAGGGATTGATTTATGGCGATTACCGCCTGCTTACATCAAAGGATTTTTCGGGAATCCTTACCAAGGGCGGAACCATCTTAGGTTCTTCCAGACAGCCATTTAAACTGATGCGTGTGCCGGATGAGAACGGGCTGGATAAGGTGGAAGCAATGAAGCAGACCTATCATAAACTGAAACTGGATTGTTTGGTAATCCTTGGCGGAAACGGAACACAGAAGACTGCCAATCTCCTTCGGGAAGAGGGATTAAATGTCATCCATCTGCCGAAGACCATCGACAATGATATCTATGGAACAGATATTACCTTTGGCTTTTACAGTGCAATCAACGTGGCGTGTGCAGCCATTGATTGTATACACACAACAGCAGCATCCCATAATCGTGTCTTTATCGTAGAAGTCATGGGACATAAAGTAGGCTGGCTGACCCTGTACGCAGGTGTTGCCAGTGGAGCAGATATCATATTACTGCCGGAAATCCCATATGATATTGATAAAGTCATCGAAGCAATAGATAAGAGAACCAGGGATGGAAAAGGCTTTACCATTCTTGCGGTAGCAGAGGGTGCTATTTCCAAGGAAGATGCAGCACTTTCCAAGAAAGAATACAAAGAGAAGCTAAAGAATTATAAATATCCGTCTGTATCCTATGAGATTGCAGACCAGATTGAGAAACGCAGTGGCACCGAAGTACGTGTAACCGTACCGGGCCATACCCAGCGTGGCGGAACCCCATGCCCATATGACCGTGCACTCTGTACACGACTTGGTGCAGCAGCAGCCCAGGCAATCATTGATGAAGATTACGGATACATGATTGCGATGATTAATGATAAGACAAAGCGTGTTCCACTGAAGGATGTGGCTGGCAAGTTAAAGACTGTTGACCCGGATTGTCAGATGATTAAAGAAGCAAAGACCATTGGAATCAGCTTTGGAGATTAAGAGAAGCGAGGATGGAATAGATGTCATACATGGCACTTTACCGTAAGTTCCGCCCACAGGAATTCGCGGATGTCAAAGGACAGGAGCATATAGTAACAACCTTAAAGAACCAGATAAAGGCAGACCGTATCGGTCATGCATATCTGTTCTGTGGAACGAGAGGAACCGGTAAGACAACCATCGCAAAAATATTTGCCAAGGCAGTCAACTGCGAACATCCCGTAGATGGAAGCCCTTGTGGAGAATGTGCAAGCTGTAAAGCAATTGCGGCAGGAAGTTCCATGAATGTTATCGAAATTGATGCGGCATCCAATAACGGTGTAGATAATATCCGTGAAATCCGGGAAGAGGTAGCATACCGCCCGACAGAAGGAAAATACAAAGTTTATATCATAGACGAGGTGCACATGCTCTCCATCGGAGCCTTTAACGCTTTGTTGAAGACCCTGGAAGAGCCGCCTTCCTATGTCATTTTTATACTGGCAACTACGGAAGCCCATAAGATACCGATTACGATTCTTTCGAGATGTCAGCGGTATGATTTCCGGAGAATTTCCATTGAGACCATATCAGACCGCCTGATGGAACTGATGGAAAAGGAAAATGTGGAAGTGGAAGAACGGGCAATCCGCTATATTGCCAAAGCGGCAGACGGATCCATGCGGGATGCCTTAAGCCTTTTAGACCAGTGCATCGCCTTTTATCTGGGACAGAAGCTGACCTATGACCATGTGTTAGAGGTGCTGGGTGCGGTAGATACGGAAGTCTTTTCTAAATTACTGCGGAAAGTGCTGGCAGAAGATGTGGCAGGAGCCATTTCCCAGTTAGAAGAGCTGGTCATCGAGGGAAGAGATTTAGGACAGTTTGTCAATGATTTTACCTGGTATTTAAGAAACCTGCTTTTGTTAAAAGGCTCAGATGATATGGAAGAAGTCTTAGATATGTCTTCTGAGAACATGGCACTTTTAAAAGAAGAAGCCCGGTTGGTAGAAGCAGATGTACTGATGCGGTATATCCGGATTTTCTCGGAACTGTCCAATCAGGTAAAATATTCTTCCCAGAAACGAATCTTAATTGAAATTGCAATAATTAAATTATGTAAACCTGCAATGGAGACCAACATGGATTCCATTACAGACCGGTTAGCAAAGTTAGAAAAGAAGATGGAGCAGGGAATTCCCACGGCAGCACCGGTGAATACCGCGACACAGCCGGCCGAGGCAGCAGCACCGGTCAGCCGTCCGCCAATGCCAAAAGCAATCCCGGAAGACGTGGAACAGATTGTAAAGAACTGGAATTCCATTCTGCCGAAGATGAGCGGCGTGGTGCGCACCTATCTTAAGTCGGCGCATTTAAGTCTTGGCGGAGATGACCGTCTGATGATTGTGTTGGATGACCCGGTTGCAGCAGGCTACGTGGAAGAGGAAGACCACAGAAATGAAATCCGACAGGTGATTTCTGATTATATAGAAAAAGAAGTGGAGATTCAGATTCAGCAGAATCAGTCGAATCGTCCGTTTGAAGAATCCTATGTGGATTTGTCACAGATAATCAATATGGATATAACCATTGAAGATGAATAAAATACAGGAGGAAATGGAAACATGGCAAAAAGAGGCGGAGGATTTCCGGGCGGAATGCCGGGAAATATGGGAAACCTTATGAAACAGGCACAGAAGATGCAGCGCCAGATGGAAGAGGCATCCAAGGAGTTAGAGGAGAAAGAAGTAACAGCCGCAGCAGGTGGCGGTGCAGTAGAAGTTACAGTCTCCGGTAAGAAAGAAGTAACCAAAGTAAAGATTGATCCGGAAGCAGTTGACCCGGATGATGTAGAAATGTTAGAAGACATGATTATGGCAGCAACCAATGAGGCACTGCGCCAGATAGAAGAATATTCCCAGCAGTCCATGTCCAAGATTACCGGCGGCATGGGTGGACTTGGCGGTGGATTCCCATTCTAATCAGCTGAAGGAGAAGAGGAAACAGAATGGACTATTACAGCAGCCAGATAAGCCGTCTGATAGAACAACTTTCCGGCTTGCCGGGAATTGGACCAAAGTCGGCGCAGAGACTGGCATTTCATATTTTGAATATGCCGGAAGAAAATGTGGAAAAATTAAGTCATTCCATATTAGATGCAAGACAGAATATACACTACTGCAAAGAGTGCCTGACCCTGACCGATGATGAACTCTGCCCGATATGCAAAAATCCCCAGCGGGATCACAGCGTAATCATGGTAGTAGAGGACACCAGGGATCTGGCAGCTTATGAGAAAACTGGAAAATATGAAGGAGTATATCATGTACTTCATGGGGCAATATCTCCGATGCTTGGAATCGGACCGAATGACATTAAGCTCAAGGAGCTGATACATCGGCTGGAGGGTGATGTAAGAGAAGTCATTATTGCCACCAATTCAAGTTTAGAGGGAGAGACAACAGCAATGTATATCAGCAAGCTGGTGAAACCGACCGGAATCAAGGTCTCAAGAATTGCCAGCGGCGTCCCTGTGGGAGGGGATTTGGAATACATTGACGAGGTAACATTACTTCGCGCGTTAGAGGGACGTGTGGAGTTGTAATGGATACAAACAAGCTTATTCATGAGAAAGGTTAAGTAAAATGACGAATGCAGAGTTGGAAAAAAAGGCAAATGAAGTAAGACAAAGTATTGTTACGGCATTGCACAGTGCAAAATCCGGACATCCAGGCGGATCGCTTTCCGCAGCAGATATTATGACATATCTGTATTTTGAAGAGATGAATGTGGATCCGAAGAATCCGAAGATGGCAGACCGCGATAGATTTGTGCTGTCGAAAGGACATGTAGCTCCGGCATTATATTCTGTACTGGCACACAAAGGATATTTTCCGGTAGAAGATCTTGTGACACTGCGTCATACAGGTTCTTATTTACAGGGACATCCGGATATGAAACATATTCCGGGTGTTGATATGTCTGCAGGTTCCTTAGGACAGGGATTGTCCTGCGCAGTAGGAATGGCACAGGCTGGTAAGATGGATGATAAGGATTACCAGGTATATGCAATGTGTGGTGATGGTGAGATTCAGGAAGGACAAATCTGGGAAGCTGCTATGTGGGCAGGCGCACATCACTTAGACAACCTGACCGTAATCGTAGATAACAATAACCTTCAGATAGATGGAACGGTAGAAGAAGTATGTTCTCCATATCCGATTGATAAGAAATTTGAAGCATTCAATTTCCATGTAATCAATATCAATGGAAATGATATGGAAGAAATCCGTAATGCCTTTGCAGAAGCAAAGAAAGTAAAAGGCATGCCGGTTGCAATCATCGCAAAGACCACCAAAGGAAAAGGAGTTTCCTTTATGGAAAATCAGGTGGGCTGGCATGGAAAAGCTCCAAATGACGAGCAGTACGAACAGGCAATGGAAGAATTGAAGAAAGCAGGTGAAGCATTATGTCAGAAGTAAAGAAGATTGCAACAAGAGAAAGCTACGGTAATGCTTTAGTAGAACTGGGCAGGGAACACACAGACCTTGTAGTATTAGATGCCGATTTGGCAGGTGCAACCAAGACGGAAATCTTCAAGAAAGCATTTCCGGAACGTTTCTTGGACTGTGGAATTGCAGAAGCAAATATGGCTGGAATCGCAGCAGGACTTTCTACCTGCGGTAAAGTTCCATTCATGAGTTCCTTTGCAATGTTTGCAGCAGGACGTGCTTATGAGCAGGTGCGTAACGCAATCGGATATCCACACCTGAATGTAAAAATCGGTGCAACTCATGCAGGAATCTCTGTAGGAGAAGACGGTGCAACCCACCAGTGCTTAGAAGACCTTGCACTGATGCGTGAAATTCCTGGAATGGTAGTGATTAATCCGAGTGATGATATTGAAGCAAAAGCTGCAGTAAAAGCGGCATATGAACATGTAGGACCGGTTTACCTCCGATTTGGCAGACTTGCAATTCCTGTATTTAACGATAACGAAGATTACAAATTCGAAATCGGAAAAGGAATCGTCTTAAAAGAAGGAAAAGATGTTACTATCTTTGCAACCGGACTGGAAGTAAGCGAGACATTAGCAGCAGAGAAAATGTTGGCAGCAGATGGCATTGATGCAGAGATTATCAACATCCATACCATTAAGCCAATCGATGCAGAATTAGTTGCTGCATCAGCCGCTAAGACAGGCAAAGTCGTAACCGTAGAAGAACATTCCATCATCGGTGGACTTGGAAGTGCTGTATGTGAAGTCCTTTGCGAGAAAGCACCGGCCAAAGTACTCCGTATTGGCGTAAATGATACCTTTGGTGAGTCAGGCCCGGCACCGGAACTGATTGCAAAATACGGACTGGATGCAGAAAGTATCTACAAAAAGGTAAAAGCCTTTGTAAAAGAAAACTAAAAAGGACAAAAAGGAAAGCTGTCACTGAAAAAGTGGCAGCTTTTTTCGTAAAAACCTGTCAAAAACTTCATTTTTCGCCATCCATGATATGGCAAAAAATCCGCCGCCTCTGTGTTATGGTTGTCCCAAGACAAGAGGAAAGGGGCGGCAGACGTGATAGAGATTATACAACGGAAGGAAATAGAAAATTCAGCAACAGGAAATGCGCCGGCAGAAAATACCGCAACAGGAAATATAGTGACAGAAAATAGAAGAACGAACGAGAAGGCGGAGGATACGGCAACGTTTCCACGAAATTTCCGCCAGATAGGGACGCCAGAGGGTGAAAAACACATTTTCATAGAAGATTATGTATACACCTATCTGCATCCGGCATTTCTCGGAATGAATGAACGGAGGGTATGCATTCTGGTGGGCAGAACCGAAACTCATGGCAAAAACACGAATATCTATGTAAATGGGGCATTTGAATTGCCGGAAATTGCATATTGTGGGACAGCTCCGGTCTTTCAGGAGAAAATCCGGACAGAAATATGCTCCTTAATTAAACGCTATTTTGACGGAAGCACACTGCTGGGCTGGTTTTATGATGAGAAGGGGACAGCACCCTGCCTGACACCGGAACTGGAACGGATACTGAAAAATTTCTTTGGTGGAAACAATAGACTTCTGCTGCTGTCGGATTCCCTGGAAAAAGAAGAAACGTTATACATATATGAAGATGGAGCCGTTCATAAAAAAGAAGGCTATTATATCTATTATGAACGCAACCAGGCGATGCAGGAGTATATGATAGTATCGCGGAAAGACACACCGCAGGAAGTGAAACCGGAGGAAGTCCGGGATGAGGCATTAAAAAACTACCGGGAGCTGGTTTTAAACAGACCAAAAAAGAATTTTCAACTGCCGGCATTTCATTCATTGGTTTATGGAAGTGGTCTTCTGGTGGTCATTGCAATCATAGTTGTAGGCATCAGCATGTTCAATAATTATGAGAAAATGAAGAAATTAGAAACTGCGGTCAGTGTCATGGAACAGAAAAATGATTCATCAGGAACAGACCCTGCACTGGATACGGAAACCCAGACAAAGCTGGTCATCGAGGACCTTGCGGGACAGGTAGAACCAACGGAAAAAGAGAATGCAGAAAACTTACAGGTTGCGGACAACACGGCAGCACCGGATAACACGACAGCACCGGATAATACGGCAGCACCGGATAACACGGCAGCACCGGATAATACATCTGACCAGGCAGCATCCGCAAGTACGCAGCCCCGGTCCGAGGCGGAAATTATATTGCAGCAGGGCTATTATATCGTGCAGCCGGGAGACAGCATGATTTCCATCAGTAAAAAGATATATCAGGATGCTTCCCATGTGGCAGATTTGTGTGCGGCAAATGGGATTGAAAATGTCGATAATATAAAGGTTGGCGAAAAATTAATACTTCCATAAGAAAAAAATAATGCCGAAACATGGAATATAGGCTATAATCAATAGAAGAGTGAAGAGAACAGCAGGAGTTAAGAAACAGAAATGGCAGATAAAACACAGTTTCGTACCATCGAAACAGACGAAGAAGAACTGAATACCAAAATACGGAAACATCGTTTGAAAATAATAAAAATCATATTGTTGTTGCTGGCGCTGGCGGCTGTTGTGGCATTGGGGATTTTCTTTTTTCAGAAATTGCGGAAATATAATAGTTACACGGTAGAAAAAAGCGTGGAACGTCAGGACACTGCTGGAAGCCAGTTTCTTGCATATGGAAATGGTTTTATCAAATATAGTAACGATGGGGCAATTTATACCGACGCCAATGATGAAGTGTACTGGAACCAGACCTATGAGATGAAAGAACCAATGGCAGATGTCTGTGAGGATTATGTGGCATTGGCAGATAGGGGCGGAACTGAAATCTATATCATGAATCAGGCGGGAATGCAGGGCAAAATTGAGACACCGATGAACATCTCCGGAATAAGCGTGGCCAACCAGGGCGTTGTGGCAGTATGGATGGAGAGTGACGGAGAGAATTACATCCGTATGTATGACAAAAATGGCAAAAATCTGGTGTCCGGCGCATTCTATACAGAAAAAAGCGGCTATCCGCTGGACATTTCCCTTTGCAATGACGGAAAGAAACTGGCGGTATCCATGCTTACGGTCAATAATGGAGAAGTATGCAGCACAATCAAATGTTACAATTTTGGCTCAGTAGGACAAAATGAGATTGATTATATGGTAGGAAGCTTTGACTATCCGGATGTGATAATACCACAGATAGAATTTACCGATAACAACCGTCTGGTGGCATTTGGCGATTCCAAAATTATTTTATTCAGCGGTACCCAGAAGCCGGAGCCGGATGATGAAATTGCGCTGAACCAGGAAATAAAGAGCGTATTTACCAGTGAAAATTATATTGGCATCATTTACAATAATGATGTGCAGGCAGAATCCGATACCGAAAGCACAGAAGAAAGCCGCCATATGGAAATTTATAATACCGGTGGCAAACATGTATTAAGCAAGGATTTTACCATGGATTATGAAAATGTGGACTTCCTTGGAAATGGGGAAATCTGTATCCGGAACGCCACAGAGTGTCAGATTTACAATACATATGGTGTAAAGAAATTTTCCTATACATTTGATACACCGCTGTATGATGTGATTTCAGACGGCAGCCAGAATGGTTATATATTTATAATGGAAGGAACAACAGAGAAGGTAAGACTGAAGTGAATTGGTTATTGATATGTGTGATTGGAATCCTGGTAGTATGTGCCCTGGAGGGATACTTCCGTGGATTTATAAAAATAGTATTCTCCCTGCTTGCAATGATTATCACCCTTGCAGTGGTGTCAGTTGCAGCTCCAAAGATTACAACCTATATAGAAGAAAACACAGAGCTGGATGAGAGAATCACGGAGAAATGCTTAGAGCATGTGGAAAAAAATGCGCAGGACCGGCTGAACCGGGAAGCACAGGAGAAGTCCGAAGAGACCAGACAGCAGTTAGAAGAAAATGGTATCAGTGGCGGAGAACTGGATGCCCTTATGGACAAAGCGGCAGAAGCGGGAAGTGATGCGGTCCATCAGGCACTGGCAGATAGCGGAGTTTATCAGGCAATGGCACAAAAAATCACGCATTTTATCATCAGCCTGATTGCCTGCATAGTGACATATGTGGTGGTATATCTGGTTCTTCATATTATTTTGAATGTGCTGGATCTGGTGGTGAAGCTTCCGGTTCTGAAAGGAATCAACCGGTTCCTTGGAATGCTGGCAGGCAGCATAAAAGGATTTCTCATTGTCTGGGTGGTATTTTATCTGATACATATTATGGCAGCCACAGATTTGGGCACGCGGCTGGTGACATATATCGGAGAAAATGAGTTCCTCGCATTCCTCTATCAGCATAATCTTCTGGTACAGATATTTGCCGGAGTTTTCTAAAATGTATAAAAAAATTAAAATGACATAAAAATATCAGCAAATAGATATTGTAGGATGAAAAAACAGAATCCACAATATCTATTGCTTTTTGTTAGGAACCACAAACCGCCTGAAAAAAGTGTGTAAAAAAACCGAAAAAAGGGTGTTGACATCCCGAAAATGACGTGCTATTATAAAACTCCACCGCGCAGGAAACGCCTGCTGCGGCGGGAGATAAGAATTAAAAAAATAAAAAAAGTTGTTGACAAAAGCTGACAGACATGATATTCTGTAAAAGTTGCAGGTCAGCAACAAAACACAAAGAACCTTGATAACTGAACAGTGAAATAACCTTGAAAGATTTTGAGAAAAACGTAATCAAAAGATTACAAAATCATTCAGGACAGCATCTCTATTTAATAGAAGAATGCGACCTAAAACAGTAAACTTTAGGATATTTAGCCAAGCTAGATTTCTGAAAGGACAAACACTATAACATGAGAGTTTGATCCTGGCTCAGGATGAACGCTGGCGGCGTGCTTAACACA
>ERZ779851.837-NODE-837-length-29804-cov-4.704494_pt1 | contig 29804 bp, 23 predicted proteins | sample MGYA00511094_ERZ779851 | MGnify/ENA primary metagenome ERZ779851 (study PRJEB29588, sample SAMEA2155512) | human gut metagenome | biome: human gut; feature: human-associated habitat; material: faeces | place: Denmark | collected 2008/2010 ...
GGCGCAGCGCGAAGATCATACTTGACGACCTTGGGCTGGACCTGCAGTATAACTGGAAGGATGAGTATTCCGACTCCATTACCTCCGGCTGTGTCATTCGCACGGAGCCGGCAAAGGGAGAGATGCTCCGTCAGGGCGACGTCCTGCTGCTTTACCGCAGCAAGGGTCCGGAGCCTCGGCCCGTCACCGTAGTCTCTTATCTCGGCTACGAACAGACGACGGCGGTGGAGGAGGCCGAGACGCTCGGCCTGAAGGTCACCGTGAAGCACGTTTACAGCGACGCGCTTGCGGGCACCGTCGTTGAGCAGAGCATCGCGCAGGATACGGTCGTCACCACCGGCGCCGAGATCGTGCTCACCGTCAGCGACGGGCCCGATCCTTCCGTTTCCGGCACAGAGGGGATCCCCCCGGAGGCGGCGTGAGAGGACGGATCAAAAAGGCCCTCAGCGGCTTTTACTATGTCGATACCGGCGAGGAGGTCGTGACCTGCCGCGCGCGCGGGCGCTTCCGTAAGGAGGGCGTTTCGCCGCTTGTCGGCGACCGGGTGGAGATAAATAAGGTCGACGACGAGCTTTATGCGATCGACGAGATATATGAGCGAAAAAACGAGCTTGTGCGCCCGAGCGTCGCAAATATCGACACGCTTATAATAACGTTTGCCTCGGCAAGGCCGAAGCCGGACTTGTATCTGGTCGACAAGCTCACCGCGGCGGCGATAGACCGCGGCATTGAACCGGTCATCTGTATCACGAAGAGCGACATTAAAGACCCCGGAGAATACCGGAAAATTTATGAGAACGCCGGATTTTTAACGGTTGTGACAGGCGATGATGCGTTTGACGAATCGGTTTTCGATGAAATAACGAAGGGGAAGGTCACGGCGCTTGCCGGGTGCAGCGGCGTCGGCAAGTCGACTCTTATTAACCGCATTTCGGGGCTTGACAGCCTTTTGACCTCGTCCGTCAGCAAAAAGACGGAGCGCGGAAGGCACACCACAAGGCATATCGAGCTTTTAACATTAAAAAACGGCGGCTGGATATTGGACACGCCGGGCTTCAGCTCATATGAGCCGGAGATAACCGGCAGGGTGAGCGACTGTTTCAGGGAGCTTTCGCGATTCGGCGCGTGCCGCTTTTCGGACTGCACGCATATGACCGAGCCGGACTGCGCGGTGCTAAAAGCGCTTTCCGAGGGAAAGATCGCTCAGAGCCGCTATGAAAGCTATAAAAAAATTATATCAGCCCAAAAGGAGAAATACTGATGATAAAAATATCACCGTCGATCTTAGCGGCGGACTTTTCGGACCTTAAAAGTGAGATCAAAAAAATTGAGGCGGCCGGCGCCGATATGGTTCATATCGACGTGATGGACGGGCTTTTCGTGCCGAACATTTCGTTCGGGCTTCCCGTTATCAAGGCGATCAGGCGCTGCACTAATCTTTTATTTGACGTGCACCTTATGATAAAGTCGCCCGAGCGCTATATTAACGACTTTAAGGAGGCCGGAGCGGACATTATCACCGTTCATGCGGAGGCGACAGATCACCTTCACAGAACGCTCCAGAGCATTAAGGCCTCAGGTGCGAAGGCAGGCGTTGCGTTAAACCCGGGAACGGATCCGTCGGCTATAAAATATGTGCTTTCCGAGACGGATATGGTGCTCGTTATGACGGTCAACCCCGGCTTCGGCGGCCAGAAATTCATCGGAGAGATGACAAAAAAAGTCGCTGAGGTAAGAGCAATGGCGCCCGGGCTCGACATTGAGGTTGACGGCGGCATCAGCTCGGATAATATCGACCGTGTGACGCGCGCCGGCGCAAACGTCATTGTTGCCGGGTCGGCGGTGTTTAACGCGCCCTGTGCGAAGGACGAGATCGAAAATATGAGAAGGCGCTCAGAGATATGAAAAAAGCGCTCATCATTGCGGCCGGAACGGTCGAAAGCGTGGACTGCTCGGGGGCGGACTATATCATCGCGGCGGACGGGGGATATGACGCGGCCGAAAGGCTGGGTATAAAATGTGACCTTTTCGTCGGAGATATGGACTCGGTTAAAACGAAGGTCGGCTGTGAGACGGTTTTACTAAACGCGGAAAAGGACTTTACGGACACCGAATGCGCAATCGAGGAGGCGGTTTCGCGCGGATATAAGAGGATCGACATCTACGGCGCGACCGGCACGAGGCTTGACCACACGCTTGCAAACATTTTTATGATGAAAAAATATTTAGAGCGCGGGATCGACATCAGGATCATCGATGAACACAACAAAATGCGCGCGATAAAGGGCGAAAATGTTTTTCACGGGATTGCGGGAAAAACTGTCTCCTTCATTCCGGCGGACTCTGTGGTTTCCGGAGTCACGCTGGAGGGGGTTAAATATCCGCTTTTCGAGCGGGATATTGAGATCGGGACGACGCTAACGGTCAGCAACATTGCGCTTAGCGACCCTGTGACGGTGAGAATAAAAAAAGGAACACTTATTATGATTTTGACGAAGGATTGAGAAAACATGAGAAAATATATGACAGAAGCACACGCACATGTACTTCCGGCAAGCGGATGCAGCCATGTGCACGAAGATGAAATCGGCAAGCTTTATGCGCCGACCGGGACGGACACGATTATTTTAACGAACCATTTTTACAAGGGCACACTCGGACCGCGCGAATATTTACAGTGTTATCACAACACAAAAAAATATGCCGCAGAGGCCGGCGTGACGGTTGCTCTCGGCATGGAAATTCGCTTTGTGAACGACGAGTTCACCGTGAACGACTATCTTGTCTATGGCATCGACGATGACGATGTTTACCGTGCGGCCGAATTTTTGGACGGAACGTATTACGAGTTTTACGAGGGCTTTAAGAACGACCGGAATGTCATCGTTCAGGCGCACCCGTTCAGGCCGGGCATCACCCTTGTAGACACGGCGTATCTTGACGGGATCGAGGTCTTCAACCTCCATCCACACCAGCCTTCGGTTGTCGGATTCGGAGCAAGGCTCACAAGTGAGCATAAGGAGCTCATAGCGACCGGCGGAACGGACTATCACCATCAGGGCCACGAGGGGCTTTGCCTGACTGCGACAAAGAAGAAAATAAACGATTCGTTTGATTTTGCAAACGCGTTAAAAAGCGGAGACTATGAGTTTAAGATCGGCGATTTTACGGCAAAAAGAAAATAAGAGGCCAAGCCTCTTATTTTTTTTCGCCGGTGACGACTCTGTCGCACCCGGCAAGGTCTTTGATTATCTTAATGTTTTTATAATCTCCGGCCATAATTTCTGAAACAGCCTTGCCCTGATCAAAGCCGATCTCAAACATCAAAAGGCCGCCCGGTTCAAGTGCCCGGAGCGCTTTTTTTGTTATCTCGCGGTAAAAGATGAGTCCGTCCTCTCCGCCCGATAAGGCAAGGCGCGGCTCAAAATTTTTCACTGTTTCATCAAGCGTCGGAATGACAAAGTCCCTAATATAAGGCGGATTTGAGACGATCATATCAAATGTGCCGGATATTTCTTCGTTTAGAATATCAAGGCGCGAGAACGAAACCGAAACGCCGTTTTCTTTCGCATTTTTTTCGGCGACGGCGAGCGCATTTTGGCTAATGTCAACGGCAGAAACCTCGGCAAGAGGGTCGAGCTTTGCTAGGCTCACCGCGATGGCGCCGCTCCCGGTGCCTATGTCAAGTATTCTTTTCTTGCCGGAATCGAGCGCGGCCTGAACAAGCGTCTCCGTGTCCGGCCGGGGGATCAAAACATTTTCATCAACAAAAAAGTCAAGCCCCATAAATTCCTTGTGGCCGATGATATAGGCGATAGGCCGCCCGGTTAAGCGGTCGCCCAAAAGGAGAAAATAGCGTTTTTCTTCATCACATTCAAGCTCATCAACGCCTTTTTTTATGAGGCCGAGCCTGTCAAGCCCCGTCGCTTTTTCCATAAGGATCCGCGATTCCAAAAGCGGAACGTCGCTAACGGCGCGAAGGCGCTTTGCACCCTCAGACAATGCGGCATTTATTACCATTTGTCGTCCTCTCCGGCCTCGGGGAGCACGGGAGTCATTGCTGCGATCGCGACCTCAAGCATCGAATCGTCCGGTTCTTTTGTTGTAATGTGCTGAAGCCAGAGGCCGGGCTTGCTCAAAAGCTTGACTATCGGATTTTCGCTTCTGCCGGCCCATTTTATGATCTCATAGGATATGCCGGCGATGAATGGAAGACAGAGTAGCTTTATCAAAATTCTCTGCCAGCCGAAGCCGACCTTAACGAATGCGAAGACCAAAATGCTTATTAAGAGCACGAAAACGAGAAAGCTCGTGCCGCACCTGGGGTGAAAACGCTTCATCTTGCGGCAGTTTTCAACCGTTAAAGGCAGGCCTGCCTCATAGCAGAAGATCGTTTTATGCTCCGCACCGTGATACATAAAAACGCGCTTAACATCGCTCTGCAAGGTACATAAAAGAAGATAGCCCAGGAAAATGACGATTCTTGAAACGCTTTCGGCCGTGCTTCTCACCGCCGAAAGGCTGGATTCAGGAAGCGATTTAAAAAGGAACGCAACGCCCTCGCCGATCAGCATCGGCAGAAGGAAAAAGAGGCCGACGCTCATAACGAGCGCGAGAAAAACGGAGAAGTAGATGACATAGTCCTTAAGCTTGTCGCCGCACTTTTTTGTCAGCCATTTTTCGAATTTTGATTCCTTTTCGCCCTCGTCGGCTTCAACGTCCACAAATTCGGCGCTGTACATGAGCGCCTTCATGCTCGTGACCATCGAATCTATAAATGCGATCATTCCGCGGATAATCGGAATTTTCTTAAAAACACTGCTTTTGTTTTTAATCTCGGAAACGTCCGTCACGATCTCACCGTCGCTCTTTCTGACGGCGATCGCCATTTTGGAAGGTCCGCGCATCATAATACCTTCAATCAGCGCACTTCCGCCGATCGAAGTCTTTTTTTTCTGCATATAAAAATGTCCTTTCATATTTATTCATAATATATTATAGCAAAAAGCGCGGACAAATTCAAGACCTATTTGTTTTTGACAACGGGAAATTCGGTGAGCCTTAGGTTCGCATAGCCGTAGGGCACGAGTCGCACCTTTTCGGGCGGTGAGAGAGGCTCGCTTGATTGCGGAGCTTCGTCGCAGTGCCCGTTATTAAAGCCCCAGAAAATCTCGGCCATATCGGCGATCAGAGAGACGGGTGGCTTTTCCGAGCCGAAACCCTTTTCATAAGCCTCCTCTTTTAGTGAAAAGTCTCCTCCGGCAAGGGCATAAGCCCACTTTGACTCGGGATAAATGTAGTAGTCGCAGTAGGGGAATTTTCTTAAAACTCCGCCATATTCGTATTCGACCTTTTCCCACTTTTCTTTAATGGCGACGGAATATAATAACGGGCCGCGCCAAACGGCGATCATATTATTCGGGCGCGAAACCGTTTCGGGTTCAAAGGTGAGGCAAAGGGTGACGAGCTCCTCCTTGCCCCAGACCTTTTCTTTTTTGTAAAAAGTGCCGGGCTCAACCGTTTCACCGTTTACTGAGGCTTTTTTCGCGCATGAGGGGATCCTTATTGAAAAAGTGAAGGGCACTTCTTTTTCTGCGGAAATTTTATATGTCACCCGGTCTCTGAAAGGATAGCCGGTCTCGGCTTCGCAGGTGACAGAAACGCCGCTGATTTCGGTCTTAAGCTCTGCCGGAGCGATTGAGCATGCGGCAAAACCGTCCTTTGTCTTCATAAAGGAAGTAAGCGTGAACTTTGGCCAGCCCTGGCCGAAGTTTGAGGTACAGCAGCCAAAGTGCGGCTCGAGCCCGAACGTGTGCGCAAAGGCGTTGTTCGTGCGGAAGGGCTGCTTTGCCATCGGGAACGCGGCGACCTGATTTGACATCTGCACATACTGGTGTGACCACATATCCGGGCTGATCGCAGCCGGGAGCGCATTATAGGAAAGGCGCTCGAGTCTGTCTAACCACTTGGTTTTCCCGGTCACGGCAAAAAGCCACTCATAGGAATACATCGCTTCGACGACTCCGCAAAGCTCGGTCCCCTGAACCGGCGATGTGCCGGAAAGGTTCTCGTCGCCCGTGAAGTGTCCGGCTGCCGTCCCGTGATTTTTCGTGAGATATGAAAAAGCGAGCTCGGCAAAGCTGTCCGGATCGCCTCCGGTCACAAGGCTCATCAGCGCTTCGGATTTTAGCATCATCGCGAGGTTGACGACATGGGAGTAGTAATCCCAGCCCTCGCGGCAGGAATCTACGATTCCGTCTTCGATCGCCCGTCGCCATTCAAAGCCCTGCATGCGAAGCTTTTTTGCGAGAGTCAAAAGCCATTCGTCTTTTGTTTTGTCATAGAGCCAAAGAATAGGGATCAGCCCCTCAAACCAGCGTGCCGCGCCCCAGTTGCGCAGAGTGTTGAAGTTTATATGTTTATCAAACTGTTTAAGACATTTTTCCATTGCCGGGACGATTCGCCCGTCATTTGAACAGTCGGCGTAAAGAGATAAGACCTTTAATATCAAAAGAACCGCCCAGGTGTCGTAATTCGCGCGGTCGTGCATGGCACAGGGGCATATCCACCCGTCCTCGTTCTGCAAAGAGAGTATCGAATCGATGTATTTTTTTGCACGCGCAATCATGTCCTCATCACGAAGGAGGTAGGCGAGCGGAATGAACCCGTCAAGCCAGTAGGGCACGCGCTCCCAGCCCTCGCGGTCGCCGCCGATCCAGGCGCTGTCGCGCACGTCGGGCCACACCTTGTCAAGGTTTCCCGAAAGCCCTTTTGCCTGTAATAAAAGCTGTTCGCGAAGCCAGCCTTTTGGCGTTATTTCGTTGGCAGTGAAAAAAATATATTGCAAATCTTTTGACATTTTTAACTTCTCCTTTATTGCTTTTTTCAAAATTATATAGTATAATAGGAATGAAGTCAATTTCAAATACTGACAAAAACATTGCAAAAATTGAACAGGAGGCGACGGCGGTGTACTACCTTAACGATAATGCGTTTGCGCGGTTTGAGGCGTGCTCCATGCGAAAGTTTGACGAGGGCGAGTGCCACATTACAAGAGTTTTTAAAAGCAGCGTGCTTATATTGATGCTTGGCGGTATTTTGCGCTTTACCGAGGACGGAAATGATGTTTCGCTCCGCCGCGGCGAATATTACATTCAGCGGAGCGGGCTTTATCAGGAGGGCAGGGTAAAAAGCGATGTGCCGGAGTATTTTTATATCCATTTTGACGGGCGTTTTGCCAATGAAGGAACGGTTCCTGTCCGCGGCACCTTTGAGGCGGTGGATTCATTACAGCTTTTTAAAAGGCTTGAAGATGAATATTTCTCAGCTGTAAAAAATCCGTTTGCGCTGACCGGACTGTTTTACGATATTTTGGGCTCGCTAAATCAGCCCGGATCAGATAAGCGCGACGGAGAGACGGCCGCCGAGATCGAGAAGTTTATAATGGAAAATTTCGCGTCTCCCTCTTTTTCACTTGACGATATTAAAAAGAAGTTTAATTTCAGTACGGAATATCTGATCAAAATTTTCAGCACACGATTTTTGATGACTCCGCACAAATATGTGACGGGTCTTCGGATAAAGCGCGCCAAACAGCTTATGCTCTCGTCGGAAAAAAGCATCGGACTTATTGCTTCCGAGTGCGGCTATGAGGACTATTCGGTATTCTATAAAAATTTTAAGAACGAAACGGGAATGAGCCCGGACGCGTGGCGGAGAAAAAAATAGCCGGGGTAAGTTTGCCCCGGCTATAATATTTATGGGTGAAAGGAGTTTTTCTATTGGCGGGTTTCATCTGTGAAACTCAGGCCCTGCGGGGCTTTTACTCTATAGGGATAACGATCCGCGAAACATAATTTTCCGCCTTAAACTCCCTCGCGGTGTACGGCGCGACGATGCCGAGGACGCGTGGATAGCCGACAGGCTTGAGATCCGACTCTTTCAGCTTCTTTGAAAAAAGCCCTATAACGTCGGAAAAATAGTCGTAACTTCCGTAATATAAGCACGAAAAGGCGCGGCAATTTTCAAAGACCGTCGCGTCCGAGGGCGCGTTATCCGGCTCAAGCGGAATACAGCATATAAAGGCATCCTCTTTTTCGCCGAAGATCCCCCAGCTTTTATTTACCGTGAACAGAGGCTCTGACGCAAGCGGACGGAGCCCCTTTTTGATCGCCTCATGATAAAGCGCATACATGGCGTTGTATTTTTCTTTTGCTATGCCGCCCGGGTATTTCCTTGCATAGCAGACGTATTTCGGAAGCGTGACAGTCTCGAACGCGAGTGACTGCTTTTTCTCTATTCGCAGGCGCATCTCCTCATACATACGCCGCGTCGCGTACATTCTCTGCTTCAAGGAAATCAGGAGCTTTTCGGACGTTCCGTTTGTGGCGAAATACTCGTGAATTTCATCATACGACAACCCGATGGTAAGCAAATGCCGGATCTGCAGTATCCGGGTGATATCGTGATTATCAAAGTAGCGGTAGCCGCTTTCGGGGTCAATAAAGGCCGGCGAGACAAGCCCCCTCTTTTCCAATCTCAGCAAGGTCGCCTGCGAAACGGAGCAGCTTTTTGTGACCTGTGATATGCTGAAAAGATTTTTCATAAAAACACCCTCTTTTTCCTTGACTCGTTCACCCGTGAACATGATATAATTATACATGAAAAAATTTAGAAAGCCAAGCAAAGTGATTTTTAAAAAGCAGGGGGTTACTTTAATGAAGAAAAAGCGTATTTGCGTCGGAAACGGATGTCGTGAAGATCGAAAAGAGCGGCGGAACATTTTCGTTCGTTGCATACAAGAGTCTGGGCGCTGCCGTTTCGGCGGCTAAGACCGGCGACAAGCTCTGGCTTGTTGGTGATGATACGACAAGGCAGCAGGTCACGATCGATAAAAGCCTGACCATTGAGCTTCAGGGCTACAGCCTTACCGACACTGCCATAAAGGTGACAGGCTCCAGCGTGACGGTTTCGATCAACGACCGCGTCGGCGGTGCGAAGATAAACGAAAACCATTACACCGGATTTAAATGGGAGGGGGATATATCCACTCTCAGAAGATGTTCGGCAACGGTTTTTGTTACCGGCGGCGCAACGCTTAATATAAACGGCGTTACGGGAACGGACAAAAACACGGGAACAATTATTTACGACTCTGCTGAAGCCGACCTTGTAAAAGCTATATTTGTTGATGAGAGCACGCTCGTAATCGGCGGCGGAACCTTCGTTGCCGAGGAAGAACCCGGGCGCGACTCGCTTTTTATCTACAACGGAAACGTTACCATAAATGACGGATATTTTTACAGGGCAATTTCTTGTTTCACAGCGCCCTCAAATACATATCCCTTTATCGTTAAGAAATGTGAGATAAACGGGGGGGACTCTTCTTCCGGCGCCATGTGGATCGAAAGAGGCGGAACCATAAACGGAAAAAGCTTCAGCTCCGGTTTCCAGGAGCCTGGTGACATTGGAGTTATTTTCCTGTCGCAGTCATCCGGAAGCTATGTTACCTCCGATTCAACAGAGTCTCATATAAAAATCAGATGCACCATCTATGTGCCTGACAATATTGAAAGCGCGGTCTTGCCGGACGGTACAATCTATTCCGTCGGCTCGGGGACGAAAATGCTCCCGAGGAGATATTGGCTAAGAGCGGAGATAAAATAACCCTTGCACCCGCAGTTTCCGGAGGAAACGGGGAGAACATATCCTATGTCTGGAAAAAGGACGGCACAGTTTTGGACGGCGAAACGGGAGCGACTCTTGATATAGAAAGTTATACAAAGGACGATGGCGGACTCTATGAGGTGACCGCGTCACAGGGCGATGAGAACGTCACCGTATACTTCCGCGTCGGCGAAGCGGCGGACGAAAATGATACGGCGATAAGCGATTGGGTCACTGCGGCAATATATTATATTTAGGCAGTATCGCCGTTACCGCGGAAAATGCCAAGGACATAATCGGAAGCTATTCCGGCACCGATATCACGGGCACAGCGTCATTTAAGATAGAGGGCGGAGTTCCGACGCTTTACTTAGATAACGTAACGGTAAAGGACGGGTACAAATACGGAACATTTGGTACAAACGGTGGTAAAACCGACTACTTTTATAGGATTTACGGCATTTATTATAAGCCCGCAAACGGTGGCAAGCTTGCAATAAAGCTTTCCGGAACGAATGATTTAGCGCCGGAGAGCTACACCGATACAAAGTACACAAGCTCCCTGACTTACGGGATTGTGATAGAAGACAGCTGCACGGAATTTTCACTTAACGGCGATGAAAATTCAAAGCTCAATATTACTGCCGAATCCTATACGCTTAAGGGAATTACAAAGTCCAATGAAAACTGTAACATTTTGATAAACGGCGGAGAATATGTGCTTAAAACAACCTCCATCGGAATTTACAATTGAGGTTCACTGAAGATCGAAAACGCAAAGCTTAATATCACTTCGGAGGAAAATTACGGGATCCGTAATGACATCGGCAGCGAAGAAGGCGTTACATCAATTAAAAACAGTGATGTCACGGTAAAAGCCGGAATAGGAGAAGATTTATATGACGGCATCTTTTCCGGCGGCATAGATATGACCATTGAAAGCAGCAATGTGGATATTGTGTGTGACGCAGTGGGATTACGTGTGGGCCTCGGAAAATCGCTCACCATTTCGGGAGAGGACACGGTGATCAAAGTAAAGTCTGTAGGACCCGTCCGGACAAATTGGGACAGAGAGTATACGGCAATACGCACAGAACAAAACTACGCATCGGAAATGTTGGAAGTGGGAAATATAATATTAGAAGACGGACTTGCAGTCACCACTCCCGAAGAGGGCAGGATACTCCTGTGCGATAATCATCTTGTGCCCGACTATGACAACCGGTTCGGCTGGTACCGGATGATTTTTGACACGGACGGAAACTATGCAAGAGAGGTTGAGATCAAAACCCCGGTCACACATGCTGAGTGCGGCGAGGCGGACTGCAGAGAGTACACAGGCAGTATAGCACATACTGCGGACAACTGCCTTAACCTTGTAAAAAATATCACAACAGACGGAGCGACGCTTAAAGGCGGCAGCTATTATTTAAGCGATGACCTTGCTGTGGGCGGTGGAAGAGAGATTTATATTGCCAATAACAGCACGGTAAATATCTGCTTAAACGGCCACGAACTCAAGGCGTATATAGTACCGGGCAAAAATGCGGTTTTGAACATATGCGACTGCAAAGGCGGCGGCAGGATCACAAACACGGACGCACATGTCATAGCGTTCAGGAAAAACAACGGAACCGTCAATATTTACGGCGGAACGTTGGAAGCATCTGTCTCAAATACTATCATAGATTTTGGCAGTGATGGAGCGCTTAAAGGCAACGTACTGAATCTTTACGGCGGAACAGTTAACTATGGCGGAGAGACCGTAAACACGGCCATAGGAAGCAGAACGCTCACCGTAAATCTTTACTGAGGAGAAATTAACACAACCGCAAGCAACGGCATTGTTGTGCAAAACGGAAAATTGAATTTGTGCGGCAACACCGTAATCAATGTTCCGGCAAATTACGACAGTATCAAGGTCTACGGCAAGGAGATCATTGACGCAAAGGGCTACACCGGCGGAAATGACAGCATTTTGTGCTCGGGACTTTCCGACGGCGATACAGTTGTTAAAAATGTTACGGATAAGACAGAGGGCAAGTTCTCTCTTTCCGCGGGCGACTCTGACCATATACTGGTAAGAGAAGGCAGTGACCTTGTCTTAAAAGCATTATAAACCGTTGCATTTTTACCTAACGGCGGAAGCGGAACGATGGATCCGGATCGTGTACCCGGAGGCGAATACAGTCTTCCCGATAACCTGTTCACCGCGCCGGAGGGCAAAAAGTTCAAGGCGTGGAGCGTGAACGGAAAGGAATATAACCCCGAAGATGTTATCACCGTCACCTCTGACACGGTGGTTACGGCACTTTGGGAAAACAAGGTGAAAACACCGGTTCAGATAAGCGAGGGTCCGCAAAGATATGAGTATGACAGCGGTGCAAAGAGCTTTAAGATCACGGCGGCAAATGTTTCGGGCGGCTTTAGTGTGTCATATGAAAAGAACGGTATAGAGTATGTTTTGCCGACGGGCGCGGGAAGCTATGATGTTATCATAAAAAGAGCGGCGGACGATGTATATGCCGAATACGACAAGAGAATTCCGGGAGGACTCGTTATTGATCCCATGGACATTACAGGCATAGCAATTGTCGGAGCGTTCGGGGATATGACCTATACCGGCAATGCGCAGACCCCGGTGGCTACGGTTACGGCAAAAAATCTTCATGTAACCGGCGCATGGAGTGAGGTCACAAATGTTTCGGATAAGACAACATTTACCGCGACCGGCAACTTTACCGGAACGGTAAGCGACATGGGCACCAACATGAAGAAAGCGGATTCGGACATTTCTTTTGCACCGATTACGGTAAAGGATCTTTACTATAACAAAAATGCACAGGTACTTATCACTGCCGGCGAGGCAGTCGGCGGAACGTTAAAGTACAGTATCGACAATAAGGCAACATGGAGCGAGGAGCTCCCGAAAGGTACAGATGCCGAAGAGTATTATGTTTGGTTCAAGGTTTTCGGAGATGAAAACCACAACGATACCTATACTAATGGTTTGCGTGTTACCATCGCGAAAGCAAGCGTGGCGATCCCGACCGTTTCGGGCAAGGTATACACGGGCGGAACTTTGACGGCGGACATCACGGACGGCGAGCATTACACCGTAAGCGGAAACAACGGCGGAACGGAAGTAGGACGCTATGACGTTAAACTCAAATTAAGAGACGATGCAAACTACTACTGGGAAGGCAAGGAAAAGGACGTTTCGGAAATAACGGTTGCATTTAACATTTCGGCGGCTGAGAACAAGTGGACGGCCGAGCCGAGCATAACGGGCTGGACGTACGGAGAGAACGCAAACGCTCCCGTATACGGCGCAAAGTTCGGTGACGTTAAGATTGAGTACAAGAAAGCGTCCGATGCGGACAGCGCTTATACAATAGCCGTTCCGGCCAACGCAGGAAACTACAACGTAAGATTTAGCGTTGCGGCAACCGATAACTTCGGCGCACTTACAAAGGTGCTTGACTTCACCATCGTAAAGGCTTCACAGTCTGCGCCTGCATCTGTCGCGGCAGTAAATGAGACCATTCGCGGCAAGAAAGACGGCAAGATCACGGGAAGCGACAACACGATGGAATATAAAGCTGACGGCGCGACCGACTACACAGCCGTTTCGGAAAATGAGATATTAAATCTTGTGCCCGGCACATACCTTGTAAGGTATAAAGAGAACGACAATTATCTTGCCGGCGAGGACAAGGTTATCGTGATCGCCGCGGGCGAAATGATAACGGTAAGCTTTGACACTATGGGCGGCTCTGCCGTTGAGGCGAAGACGTGCGAATACAACGGTAAAATAAGCGCACCCGAAGAGCCGACAAAAGAGGGATATGTATTCATCGGCTGGTTTTCAGACAGCGCGCTGACCGAGAAGTGGGATTTTGCTTCCGGCGTACTCTCCGAAAATAAAACGCTCTATGCCGCATGGGTTCACGGCACGGTAGCAACAGGCGAAGAAAATGTTGAAAACGTCACCGCAAACGGGCTTAACGATATTGCAAAGGCGGAAAGGACAGACATTTCGCTTGTCGTTAAGGCGCTGGAGGATTCCAAAGACAGTGAGGGACAGAAAGCGATAAAGAGCATTTCCGGCGTGCCGAATCACCTGGGCTTCTATGACATTGAGCTTCTTAAAAAATCAACAGGAGAGGCAATTACAGAGGCTCCGAACACGATTGAGATCAGACTGCCCTATAATTTCTATAAAAAGAAAAGCATAAAGGTTTACAGGTATCACGCAGGCAGTGCCGAGGAGCTTTCCGGACTCAATAAAAGAGCGGCAGAACCATATGAGGACGGAAAATGCTTCGTTGATACGGATAACGGATATATCTACATCTATTCTTCCAAATTTTCGACCTAATCTGTCGGATATAACAAGGTAAGCTCGGGCACAGGCAACAGCAAAGGCGGCGGTTCGGGCACAGCGGTAAGCTATACGGTGTCGTTTGAAACAAACGGCGCAGGAGAGCTTGAAAGTCTGACCGTTTCGAAAAACGGTGTTATAAAAGAGCCGAAGACACCGGCCAAAGAAGGCTTTGAGTTTGCCGGCTGGTTTACTGATAAGGCACTTAAGACGAAATACGACTTTTCCGAAAAGGTGACAAAGAGCTTTACACTCTACGCCGCATGGGAGGAGAAGGACGATTCTTTAAGGCAGATCATTTTGACTGTCGGCAAGAAAGAGGCTTTGGTCTTCGGAAAGACAAAGTCAAACGACGTCGCACCGGTGATCAGAAACGACCGTACGATGCTTCCGGCCCGCTTTGTAGCGGAGAACTTAGGTGCAAAGGTCACCTGGGACGAGAAAAAGAGACTTGTGACGATCACCGGCAACGGCGTGACGATCCTCTTAACAATAGGCGAAGAGACGGCGATGGTCAACGGTAGGGAAGTTAAGCTTGACTCGCCGGCATTCATCGAGAATGACCGCACATACACGCCCGTCCGCTTCATAGCGGAGGAGCTTGGCGCAACGGTCAAGTGGATTGAGGCCGAGCAGAAGGTAGTCATCACAAAGTAAAGAGAAACAACAAAAAGCCGCCCAAAGGCGGTCCGCGATAAGAAAGTAATGGTTTTACGAAAAAAGTGCTGTAACCTTATGTTACAGTACTTTTTTATATGCAAAAGAGCAAAGTAATGCGTAAAACTGCTCAGGGCACCATAAAAGCAAGATTTTTCGATGAAGCGCAAGGCAAAAAAGCGAAGAATCCTGACGGATTTTGAGCTTTTTTAACATAGCAATTCGCGAAAAAGATGCTTTTAGGGCTTTACTGTTTTATTGCGGGACGCCTAATGGGCGGCTTTTTCTTTGCATAAATGCGTGTTTTGAATTATTTATATAAAGGTCCGTATTCTTTGCACGCTCTGTAATCGGTCGATGTTTTATCGTCTCCGATGCCGAAGCCCGACCAGGACTGCGGACGGTAGATCTTTTCATCCGGTACGTTGTGAATGGAAACTGGAATCCTGAGCATTGAAGCGAGCGTGATAAGATCAGCGCCGATGTGCCCGTGAACGGTGACGCCGTGATTTGCGCCCCAGTTTGCCATAACGGAATAAACGTCAGTAAACGCGCTCCTTCCGGTCAAAATCGGCGCGAACCAGGTTGTCGGCCAGGTCGGGTCGGTGCGCTTGTCAAGCTTTTCGTGCACGTCGTCGGGAAGCGTCACGGTATAGCCCTCCGCAATCTGGATAGTGGGGCCGACGCCGTCTATCAGGTTTACCCTGAGCATTGTGACGGGCATCTCGGCCTCAGTCTTAAAGTGGCTGGAAAATCCGCCGCCGCGGAAGTACTCATAGTCCGCCCTGCACCAGTCGGTCGCGTCAAGGCACGCTTTTATGTCGCCCTCTGTCATATTCCACCATTCTTTAACGGTTCCGGTTCCGTTTTCATCCTTCGACGCGCCTGTGCAGTCAAGCGCTGTTGCGCCGGAATTTATCAGGTGAATAATACCGTTTTTCGCCTTACCGCTAAGCTCCTTGCCGGTGACGCGCTTGACAGAGTCGGGCGACCAGTATGTGCGCACATCGTGGAAGCACGGCGCTTTGCCGGTCAAAAGCGTTGCGAAAAGCATGGAGATTCCGTTTAATGTGTCGTTTTCCGTTGCAAATGCAAACGGCGCTTTTTTGCCGTTCCAGTCAAAGCTTGAAGCCATAATTGCCTCGGTGAAATCGCCGTTCGGGAGCCAGTCGGTCCACATTCTCTGCCCCTGAAAACCGCCGACGATACCGTTTCTGCCGAGACTTTCTTCACTCCAGCCCATTTCCTTAAGCTTGGGATTGCCAAAGAGGATGTCGCGCACGATTATGGTGAATTTCGCGATAAACTCCCAGTCCTTATCGGCGGGAACGACCTTTGATCTTTTGATGATCTCGGGAAGATCCTTGCCTTTATTTTTATCAAAGCCCTCTTTGCAGTTTGCCTTGATCCAGAAAAGAGCCTTTTCGTATTCATCATTGTCGTATATTTCGAGCGTTATACGGCGCAGAACCTCGGTCAGATCGACCCATTCGGCGCGAAGCCCGAGATATTTCTGCATAAAGTCCGCGTCGCAGAAAGAGCCGGCAATGCCCATTGCGATGCCGCCGATGTTGACGTACGCTTTATTTTTAATCTGCCCCACAGCAAGTGCGCACCGCGCGAAGCGAAGGATCTTTTCGGCAACGTCGGCCGGAATATCCGTGTCGGACGCGTCTAAGACATCGTGACCGTAGATGGAGAATGCCGGAAGCCCTCTCTGAGCGTGTGCCGCCATTGCCGCCGCAAGATATACGGCGCCCGGGCGCTCGGTTCCGTTAAAGCCCCATACGGCTTTGATGGTTTTGGGGTCTAAGTCCATCGTCTCGCTTCCGTAGCACCAGCACGGCGTGACGGAAAGCGTCGCGACAACGTTTTCTTTGCCAAACTGCTCGGCAACCATAGCCGCTTCTTTTCCGCCGCCGATAGTTGTTAAGCCTATCACGCATTCTGCCGGAGTGCCGTCCTGATAATAAAGGTTACTTTCGATGAGTTTTGCCGCAGCTTTTGCCATGTTCATGGTCTGATTTTCGAGGCTTTCGCGCACGCCGCCCCATCTGCCGTCGATGACAGGTCTTATGCCTATTTTCGGTTTATTCATTTTTATATCCTCCTTAAGAATTATTTTTTATCATTATTATACTATTGACAATAAGAAAATTCTTGTGTTATACTAACATAAAGTATAAGTATTTTATTATCGGAGGACAAATGAACACTTCATATCACGAGAGGATGCAACGCGGAACAAAGGGGTTTCCGATCGAGCTTTATGAAATAGATTTCACGCACCCGAGGTATAAAATGCAGATGCACTGGCATGAGGAATTTGAAATAATAAGAGTGCTTGAGGGAAGGCTCGATCTAAGCCTTAACGGCGATGAATTCACCCTTATGCCGGGTCAGAGCGTGTTTGTGCCGAGCGGGACCGTGCACGGAGCGGAGCCTTTGGACTGCAAATATGAATGCATTGTGTTTTTACCGTCGGTGCTTTATAATATGCAAAGCTGTAAAACCCTCATTAAGTCGCATATGCAAAAAGCGGTCATATATGAAAATAATAAAAATATTAATATTTTATTCGACGCTATGAAACAAAGACTTAAGGGATTCGAGCTTTATGTTTCGGCAAATTTATTTTTGCTTGCCTCTGATATTGTTAAAAACGATAAGGGCAAGGCGGTCGCGCCGAATGAGAAGCTGGAGAAGGTGAAGCCGGCGATGCACCTGATCGAGGGGAACTTTATGTCAAAAATAAGCCTCGGCTGTCTCGCGTCGTCGTGCGGACTCACGCCTAATTATTTTTGCCGGTATTTTAAGGAGACAGTCGGTCAGACTCCGTTTGAATATATAACCGAATACAGAATAGAGGCCGCCTGCGAAATGCTTGCCGGCGGCGAAAAAAGCGTGACAAATGTGTGTTTTTCGTGCGGATTTAACGATCTGAGCTATTTTATACATATTTTCAAAAAGTATAAGGGCGTGCCGCCGGGAAAATATTTTAAGGCGGCCGCGGTAAGGGAAGTGGACTAAAAAACGGTGAAGAATTTTTCTTCACCGTTTTTTAGTTGGCGGGAAGTTTATTGCTGTATTCTATAGAGCACATTTATATGCTTGAAAAGCTATAAAAATATATGTTGATAAAAATGCTGACACTAAAAAGAAAGAGCCCTGCCAAATTTGAAAAACCGCGGTTTTATGCGGATTACAGGCGTTTTTGCGCGCCGAAAAATAAAAAATCCGAACAGATTTAGAAGCGGCAAATATTTGATTTATCCACCGAAATGAATTTCTTTTCCCTCGTAGTTATCGACTTGGAGCATATTTATTGAAAAGGCAAAAAGAAACTGATAAAATGAAAAATAAGAAGGGATGATGGATTATGACAGACGCAAAAAAATGGTTCAGAGAAGCAAAATTCGGAATGATGAACCATTTCGGTTTATATTCGGTTCTTGCCGGTGAATGGAAGGGCAAGAGAATGGGTAATACGATAGGAGAGTGGATTCAGTCTTATTTCAGAATCCCGAACAGCGAGTATCACGAGCTGGCGAAGGTGTTTAACCCGGTGTATTTCAATGCGGACGAGTGGGTGAGATTGGCGAAGGACGCGGGAATGAAATATTTCGTTATAACGTCCAAGCATCACGAAGGATTTGCGCTTTTTAAGTCCAAGGCTTCGTCTTTTAACTCGGTAGACGGGTCACCGCTTCACCGTGATATTATTGAGGAGTGCGCGGACGCGTGCGCAAGGCACGGAATTAAGCTCGGGCTTTACTATTCGCAGGCGATTGACTGGAGCCATCCGGACGGCGCGGGCTACCGTGCGACGTCGACGAATGTTGCCGGAATGTCATGGACGAACGACTGGGATTTTCCCGACCCTGACAAGAAGGATTACATGCGCTGCTATAATGAAAAAATCAAACCTCAGGTTGAGGAGATTTTAAGAAATTACGGCGACCTTTGCCTGATATGGTTTGATACACCGTCCGGAATTCCCAAGGAGTGCAGTGACGAGCTTTATGATATGGTGAAAAAATATCAGCCGAACTGCCTGGTTAACTCCAGAATCGGAAACGGAAGGTTTGACTATGAGTCGTCGGGAGACAATGAGATTCCCGATTCGGATAAAACCGGAATACTTTATGAAACATGTGCGACGTTAAACGACACATGGGGCTATAAGAGCTATGACGACAACTGGAAGAGCACCGAGGAAGTAAAAAGGCTCAAGGAGCATATAAACGGTTTGGGTGCAAACTACCTTTTGAATGTCGGGCCGGACTGGCTCGGGAGGATTCCCGCTCCCGCGATTGACATTTTAAGGGGTTTGAATAAATAATTACGAGGTGACGAAGGAATGAAAAAATTATTAGCGGTAATTCTCGCGGCTTTGCTTGTGACTTCCCTTCTGACGGTGGGAGTCTTCGCGGCTTATGCAGATGACGAGCTTGACGGCACGTCATTCACGGCGGAGGTATTTGAAGGAAGAGGACTTCGCATGATAGGCAGCCCGAACAGAAGTCTCGGGAAGGACTTTTTTGTCAATGCTTATGCAAACGGGTATTACGATGGTACGAACGATGAATTAAAGGGAGATTACTATTACGGACCATACTATTATGCCGGCTCAGGCATTGGCATTGTCAGCGACGAGGCTCCGGGTGAAGGCGGAGTCTACAAAGACGGCATGTATAGGGTTTACGAAAAAGGAAATGTATTTACCGGGGCAAATATCAGCGAGCGGATGCTTGGCGGAAACTGGATCAGCGGCACCGGCAATGTTCCGTTTTGCCGTTTCCCGTTCAATTTTGACATAGATCTTGCCGGAAAAAAAGAAATTGCCGGTATCAGAATTTACACCGGCGACAATAGCAACGGATGGGTAAAGGCATACGATGTATATGTAAAATACACCGCGGAAGATGCTGACTGGCACTATATCTGCTCTGGCAACACAAATGCACAAGCTGATTTAACTTCCGATTTTGGATTTAACATCACTGTTGCAAAGGTCAGAATAAGCGTGACGGATATATCCAATAAAACCGGAGCCGCAATAATGTCGACTGACGGAAAGATGTCAATCCCGAAGGGAGCTCCAAATTATTTTTACATAAAAGGTATACGTGTTTTAAAATCGAAAGACAGTTATGTAAACGCAACGGTTGAGCAAAAAGACGACGAAATTGCAATAGATGCGGCTAAGCTGACCGGATATCAACGCGGTAAAGTGAGAGAAGACATCAAGCAGCTTATGGACGGTAATATTGGCAATAAAGTAAGCCTGAACGGTAATACGACACTCGATTTCGGACAGCAGGTGACCTTTTCCGGATTCAGATATTACCCTCATGTGGGCGCAACGGCAAATGATGTTGTTAAAAGCTTCGGAATTGACGGAGGGGTAAAAATATACAGCGAGCTCGGAGATGAAGGGTCGGCCGATACGCTTCTCGCGAATGCCGAGAGGATTTCGCTGTCGAAGGCGGATATTGATTATACGGCTGCTGGCGGAGTAACGGATTACACGCAGCCGATAGACGTTGATTTCGGGAAAAACGTTACCGCCCGCGGAATCAACTTCCACATCTATCATGTTCCGGGTAAAACAGAAGACGCATCTCCTTATGCAGGCGAGATCAGACTTCTTGCGGCGAAGGATTATTCTCACGGATATGCATCATCGGAGAAAGATGTGGTTGAGTTTGGCGTGACCCCGGAGGTAATCGACAAAGGAGCGAGCAAACCGGGCGCGGGTTTTGTCTGGAACAATCCGTCGTGCCTGTTTGACGGAGTTATACCGATTAAAGACGGAGATTTCGGAATAGATAAAAACAGCTCAACTTATTATGTCGGATTCGGAACCTACGGCGCCGACGTCGGCTTTATGAGCGGAGAAAAGGCGTGGTTGACAATTGACCTTAAGCAGGAAACGGACTTTTCGGCAGTAAGGCTTTTCGGCAGAATGTGTTACGCAATGAGCCCGACAGACGTAAATCTCTATTTCAGCAACGATAACGTGAAATGGACGCTTGCGTCGCATAATACAGACAGTTTGACCGACAAGAAAATCGACGATATGTTTTGCTATTCCAAATCCGGCGACATATATACGGACATGAAGCCCAACGACGGAGACAGCAATTACAGCGTCCGCGCACGTTATATAAAGATTGAAATATTGAAGGCCGATACTTCGAATTATGCTACGCTCTCCGAGATTATGCTCGTGAAGCCGGGAGCTGATGGTTTGACCTGTGACGCTCTCAATGAGAAAATTCTCAAAAATTCGGTCAAGACCGCGATAAAGACGGTGCAGAGCGGTGTGCTTGACGGCACGGAGTCGGGAATCATCCGCTTCATAACCGAATTTATAAAGGTCGGAGCAGAAGTGGAGTATTTCGGAACATATGCGATCGGTGATGCGGGAGCCCCGAATTTTGGGGAAACGTCCGGCGCCTCCGTAAATACCGCGGTATATGATGTCGGAAAAGACGGGCTGAGTCAGCCGGTTGCAGGAAACACCTATTCGGTTGACATAACGGATATTCCGAGCACGAAATTTGACGTTCCGGTATATGCGGTAAGCTTTGTTAAGATCAAGGGCTATGACAATCTGATTTTAAGCGAAGCTAAAACAGGCGTTACTGTTGATAAAGATATGAATTTAAAAACCGCGGTCACCGCAGAGGATGGAGAGTGATATTATGAAAAAGAAATACAATGCACCTTCCATAAAAGTAAACGCAATAGCGACAGAGGATATCATAATGGCGAGCGCAACACTGTCGGATGCTACGTTCAAGGGAAAATCCATTGAGTCGGGAAAAGTTTACGACATTAACTAAAGCCGGTTTCTTTATTTTGTTCCTTCCTTTTATGCATAATGGGCATTATGCATAGCGCCGCAGAGGCCGTTCCTCGCCATCTGCGGCGCGGGCCGCAAGGCTCATGATTTGGCAGTTGACCTTTTAAGCATTTATAGTGTAAAATAAACTAAATAAATATTTGTGATGAGGGAAGCTATGGAACATGTAAGTTTAAATATCGATCATCTGGGAATGGGCAAAGCGTCGGAGGCGTGGCCCCTGGCGCACAGAATCAAAATACAGAGGCTTTATTACATTATCGGCGGAACGGGATATTACAAAAACGAAAACGCGGAATATGTGAAAATGGAGCAGGGCAAGATCTATATATTTCCGTATAATTTTTATGCGGAGTTTAAGTGTGATAAGCTTGACCCGATAGACCACATTTATTTCGACTTTATATCCACTCCGCCGATAGTGTCAAACAGGCCGATAGTTTATGATGTTCCGAAAAATTCGGACATTTACTGTTTGATAAACTACATAAAAAGCATTTTCGGGAAATTTAAGCTGCCCATGATGACAAAAAGCAAAATTTCGCACATCACATCGTCCGAAAACGGAACGTTTGACGAGGAACGGCAGATAGTCTATTATTCGCTTTATCAGCTTTTAATACTTCTGTCGAATTATAAAAAGATTCCGTTTCTTAACGACGATGTCGTGAGCGACTCGGTTAATTACATCAGAAAAAATATTGATAAAGATCTGTCCGTCAGCGTTCTGGCAGGCAGAATGAATTTTGAAACGCACTATTTTATAAGGCGCTTCAAAGAGGTCATGAACGAAACGCCCCATCTTTATATTAAAAAGTACAGGGTGCTTCGTGCGCGCGAGCTTTTGTCTGAGGGCTTAAGCTATGAGGAGGCGGCGCACAAGGTGGGCTATAAAAACGGAAAATCCCTTTGGAATGCGGTTAATTCCAAAGAGAAATAAAAGACATTATAAGGAGGATCACATGAAAAAAACAGTATGTATTTTACTTGCGGCACTTATCGTACTGGGAACTGTCGGCATCTCTTTTGCGGATGACGCGGCGCTCTTAACCGGCGATAAGATCACTGAAAAAGAAGGTATTGAGGTTGGCACGAAGGGAATCAACATCCGAAACGGCAAAACATATTTTGCTTTTGACAATGTTGATTTAACAGGCATTAATTCCGTTGAAGTAACGGTGACCGGCACTATGTACGGCCACACCAGCGGAGCGACGCTTTTGGTGATGACTGACGACGCGAAGAGCGGCAAGGTCATCGGCACTGTCACGATTTCCGAAACCGGAAAAGAGAAAGTCGTTAAGGGTGCGATCGAGCCGACGAACGGAAAGCACAAGCTTATTTTCAGGGTTTTATACTCCAGCAACGTGGCGGAGGAAATATGGATCAGCAAGATCGCGCTCTCAAAAGAAAAATATGTGAGCGACAAATCGGAAAAATGCGTTCCCGATTCCAAAATCAAGGACGTTTATGCGGACACTTGGGTTGCGGTTGACGATATGGGCCGCGCTGTTGCAGATTATGAAGAGGTTGGCGACGTTAAGACGGACGGGCGCGAGGTCGCTATGTTTTACTGGAACTGGCACGGCGCACACTTTTCTCCCACGTGGCGCGCGACGGTAATATCAGACATAGTAAAGGCGCACCCCGAGGCAAAAGAGGACTATACAAATCCTGTTTGGGACACATCGGGCGTTTATTACTGGGCCGAGCCGCTTTTGGGCTATTACACTTCGTATGACTACTGGACATACAGAAAGCACGCTGAAATGCTTGCAAATGCCGGAGTGGACTTTATAATGTTCGACTACTCAAACAACGGCTGGACTTATGTTCAGACATTGAATACTCTGGTTGCGGCGTTCCGCGATTCCAAGGCTGCGGGAGTTAATGTGCCGAGAATATCGGCTATGATGGAGCTTGGCGGCGGAAGATACGAGCCTTCCTTCCGTGGACTCACATCGATTTATTACAACTGCTTCGTTGAAAACGATTATTCGGACATCTGGTATTACTATGAGGGCAAGCCTCTTTTATACGGCGAGTCTGATTATGAAAACTCTCTCAAGTATCTTGAAAAAGACGATAAGGCTGAAATGGACATTCTTGAAATGCTTAAGGGCTTTTTCACATTCAGAGGCAACGGCGGCAGAAACAACTATAAGGATGAAGCGACAGGCTCGAACAACTGGCACTGGCTCGATAACTTCCCACAGGTTCAGAGAAATAAGGACGCGTCGGGAAGAGCCGAAGCTGTTGCTCTCGGTACCGCAATCAACCAGTCCACGCTTATCGGAGGCTCGCAGACAGGTGTGTTTTCCGACCAGTATAACAAGGGAAGAGGATTCTCAGAGGTATTTAAGGAAGATTACAGAGACATCGGAAAAAGACAGGCATATTTCTTCCGCGAGCAGGCGGCGTTAGTGCTTGACGCTGGTCCGAAATTCGTATTGATAGACGGCTGGAACGAGTGGATCGCAGGCAGAAACGAAAGCTACAACGGCTTTAAGAACGCCTTTGTTGACTGCTATGACGATGAAAACAGCCGTGATTTTGAGCCCTCTGCAGGGGCGCTGAAGGACGATTACTATAACCTTCTCTGCGATTTCGTGAGAAAGTATAAGGGCGTGAGAAAAGCTCCCATCGCTTCGGGCATGAAGACAATCGACATTAATTCGGACGTATCCGGATGGGACAGCGTTGGGCCGGAATTTTTGAACAACTCTCAGAACTATGAAAGAGACGCTGACGGCATGGGAAAATCGCGCGAGCTTGTCGGCAACAATTTCGAGCAGTGGCACTATAAGACGACCGTCAACAACGCGATAATCTCGGCAAAGGCAACGTTTGACGATAACAGTCTTTACTTCCTTGTGAAGACCGAAGAGCCCATCAAGACGGGCAACGACAACTGGATGCACCTTTTCATCAATACCGACCGCAACCATGCGACAGGCTGGGAGGGCTATGACTATGCGGTAAACGTCGGCGGAGCGGGCGCGGTTTCTTCCTACAACGGCGGATGGCAGAAGCTCGGCGACGCGAAATATGCTGTTTCGGGCAACGCGCTGCAGCTTGAGATCCCGAGAAGCCTCATCGGTGTGACAGGCACTGTCAACCTTGAATTTAAGTGGACGGATTCGGTTGCGTGCGACAATATCTTGAATTTCTATAAGGACGGTTCGTCCGCGCCTCTGGGCAGATTCAACTATCTTTTCACCGAGGTTGAGCAGACTGCGCTCACGGCAGAGGAGAGAGCCGCACTTGCCGGCACGACGGTTATCAGGGCAGGCAGCAACCGCATGGTAGTATCGGGCGGCAAGATGTATGTCTATGAGCCGGACACGAGAATCACACCCTTTGAGGCGAACGGAACGCTCTATATTCCGGAGTATGCGTTCAGCGAGATCATGGGCTACGGCAGAACGAAGACGAGATATGAGGCGGCATTTGATATGTTCTTGACATACCGCTATGAAATGAACGACGCGCTTACCGAGGTAACGGACTATACGTGGACAAACGGAGTTATAGGTTCCAACGAAATCTCCGTAAACGGAGAGACGATGTATCTTTCGGCGCCGGTAACGGTGAAGGACGGCATCATCTATATCCCGGCATCGATGCTTTCTGAGTGCTACGGCGTAACGGTCCGTTCGCTCGGCAACGGAGCATACTGCATCGGACAGGCGGCAGAGGCGGCGGTTAACGCCGCTCTCAGCCACATCGGTTGAAAGGAGAGAGCGGAATGAAAAAAATATTTTCCTTATTTATAATTGCCGCAATGCTTTTGGCGTTTAGTGCTGTTATCGGAGCGGCGGACGACGTTATCGCTACCGATCCGAACTGGGAGATTAAAGCATCGAGCGAAATGGCCGGCGCTCAGAGCATTAAAAGCGCGTTCGATGGAGAGGTTAATACGATATGGCATACAAAGTTCACCGCAGAGGGCGGTCAGATTACTTCGCACGATGAGCCTCCCTTCACGATTGATGTTAAATTCGGCAAGGAAATGACTGTTGCCGGTTGGTGCTACACGCCCAGAAACGGTAACGGAGCGGGCATAATTCAGGAATATAACATCTATTCTTCATCGGACGGCAAAAAGTTTGATAAGATCTATTCCGGTGCTTTTGACATTGACTATAAAGTCGACGCAACGCGCAGCCCCGTTAGCGCATTCTGGGGCGAAAAGAAGATGAAGGCGTTAAGAATCGAGATCACCAAGAGCGTTTCGGGTTATGGCTCGGCGGCGGAGATTGAGTTCTATTCAAAGGGCACGAGTTCGGCGGCTTCCGGAACAACCGGAACGAAGCCTGCCGAGGACAAGAAGGATGACAAGAAGGAAGCAAGCACAAGCTCAGCTTCCGACGGAACACCCTTCTTAAGCAGAACGGGCTGGAAGGTTGAAATTAACTCTTATATGGGAGAAAAATTCAGCATTGAAAAAGTGCTTGACGGCAATGTGAACACATACTGGCATTCGAAGTATACGATTGAAGACGGAAAGGTTGCAGGACACGACGAACCTCCGTATAATCTTGTTGTCACACTTCCGTCGGTTGTCGAAACCTCCGGCATTGTGCTCACACCCAGAACGGACTCAATAAACGGAAGGTTCTTCGGCGGAAACATTTATGTGTCGGACACCGATGACGGAGAGTGGTTCCTTCTTAAGGAACAGGCGAACTTCAGGCGTGACGGTAAACCGCATGAGATGTTTTTCAATATGAACCTTAAGATAAAGCGCGTTTGGGTTGAGGTCACATCGACTCACGGAGGATTCGGAACCCTTGCGGAGTTTAATCTTATGCAGAAAAATGACAAGCTTAAGGCAGGAACTTATGAAGAATTCAAGCTTGCAGACGCAGCAAATACAATATATGAAATCGACCGCGAAGGAATGACAGCAGAGTCATCCGCACCCAACTGGCAGACAACAGAAAAGCTTTTTGACGGCGGAAATTACTCCTTCTGGCAGACAGAGGCTGTTAAAGAGAGCGACTGGCCCATTGTTTTAACCGTTGACCTTAAGAATGTGTATAAGCTTAAGGAGATACATGTACAGCCGAGGAATACGGCGGATCACCACGGAGCGTGGCTCAAGCTCTCCGTAAAAGGAAGCGTTGACGGCAGTGATTGGGTTGAGCTCAAAAGCGGACTTACCTATGAAGATGACCTTGCCGACAGAATAATAAGATTTGACGAGGAAAAGGCGGTAAGATACGTAGAATTCTGCATTGAAAACGCCGTTGCGTCAAGAGCATCTGCGGCAGAGATCACCTTCTGGGAGACGAAGGCGGCAAAGGAGGAGCGCGAAGCCGCAAACAAAGTGACATACACCTTAAAGATCGGCTCTAATATGATTACAACGGAAAAAGCGGGCACGAAGACCGAAAAGGAAATCGATGTTGCACCGTTTATCGTGAACGGATCTACAATGATTCCCGTTCGCGGACTGTTGGAGGAAATGGGCGCAGAGATCGGCTGGAACGGACAGAACAAGACCGTAACCGTCAATAACGGTATAAACGTTATAACGCTCCAGATCTGGAACTACAACGTTTCGGTTACGAACACGAAATACGGAGACGTTGTGTACTCGCTCCTGAATCCGCCCATTATAAGCGATTCGAGAACTTTCATCCCGATAAGATTTGTTTCAGAGCAGCTCGGCTATAATGTTTCCTGGGACGGAGAGACTCAGACCGTTACAATTACAAAATAATTAAATAAGACATTTATTACTGCGCCCTCTGAAAAAGTTAAATATTTAACTTTTTTCAGAGGGCGCAAATTTTATCAAAACAAGAAATCGGACTGTAAAGACTTTTGCGGCGAGGAAGGTAATATAATGAAACGACCAGATGAAACGACCGGCTATACACGGGATAAGTTTTTCCCGAATGCCCGGGAAGTTATGAATGAGAATACACATTACGAGTTGGCGGTGAATGTGAAGGACGCTGACGGTAATTTTTATGAAGATTGCAGCATACATGACAGCACCTATGATATAGACGCGATTTTTTACGACAGCAGCATAAATGATCAGACTAAAGTGTTTGCCTATATAGGTGCGCCTAAGGGTGCAAACATGGAGAACCCCGTCCCGGCGGTTGTGTGTGTTCACGGAGGTGCGGGGATGGCATTTGCCGAATGGGTGAAACTGTGGAATGACAGAGGCTATGCGGCGATTGCGATGACAATGACGGGAGACGGCCCTGTTAAGGGAGTTACACATATTGACGGCTATCAATATGTTGAAAAGAAACGGCATCCCTACGCCGGAACAGGAGATTTTTGCTGGGGGGACCGTGCTTTTGATAAAGATATAAAAAACGCCTCCATGTACCGGAATGTGCTGAATGTGATCAGGGCACATAATGTTTTGAGAAATTATCCGGGAGTTGACAAAGATAAGATAGGAATTACAGGCATTTCGTGGGGAGGAATAACCACAACCACAACAATAGGGGTGGATGACAGATTTATATGGGCTGTGCCGGTGTACGGTGCCGGGTATCTTTATGAGAGCGAAACGTATTTCAGAGATCTTTTTAAGAAAGAGCACTACCTGAAGGAATGGGATCCTGCAAATTTTGCGGCGGAATCAGATATTCCGACATTATACATTAACGGCGATTCGGACATGCATTTTTCGCTTACATCAACAAGTAAAACCTATGAAGTCACGAAAAAATCATGGCTGAGCATCCGTCATGATTTTGTTCACGGCTACGGGACGGGATGGGCGCCCGATGAAATATACAGATTTGCGGATGCCATGGTAGCAGGCAATGAAGAGCCCTTTATAAAAATTTCAGAGGTTAGTGCGAAAAACGGAGCTTTGACAGCGAAGATTAAATATCCCCAACGCAGAAAGATTGTCTCGGTAAAAACATATTATATAACCGGAAAAGAGCATCCGTTTAATGACGGAACGACGGACATAGGATGGAAATCAGTAAGCGGCTATTCGCTTACAGACAGCGGCATTTCGGTAGCTTTGCCGGCTGAGGCGGCACATTGCTATGCAACAATTGCCGACAATGACGGAAATATGGTCTCAACACGGTATGTTAAGGCAGAATGAAAAAGGAAGGCAGGAGCGAAACAACATGATAGAACTTAAAACAAGCGGTAAATGGACGAAGAAGCCGACAAATGAGAGAATATTCGGCAATTTTATAGAGTCCGGCATAGGCAGACAGATTCCGGGGATTTGGAGCGAAATGATTCAGAACCGTTCCTTCAGACCCAAGAGCGAATATAAATACCCCATGTGGCAGTGGGTCGGAATGACTAAGGAATTTTATAATGAGAATGCTCCTTTCTGGCACAGCGGCTATGAAGAGGACGAGTGGATGCCGGTCGGCAGCGCCGCGTTTTCAAGAACATACGGAAGTCACATGTACAAGGGGAAGGACGCATTGCGTGTTCAGAATACGGACGGCAAAGAAGCCGGCATAAAGCAGTCGCGCATCCACCTTCGTGAAGGACAGGAATATAAATTCACAATTGACGCATGCTCAGAGGGCAATTGGACGGAGGCCGGTCTTAACGGATTCGGAGACATAATCCATTCGGACAAAAAGAAAATAATTAAGATAGTTATCGGCTCTCAGAGCACCGAACTGGGAATGGACACCAGCACGCGGCATTATGAGTGGGTTTTTACCGCAAAGAAAACGGAAATCGTTGATTTTGAGATTAAATTTTATTGGGCGGGCGGCATTGTCTTATCGTGCGTGTCGCTGATGCCGACAGATAACATTGCGGGATTTAAAAAAGAGGTTGTGGAAAACCTTATTGCGATCTCTCCGTCGGTTATACGTTTTCCGGGCGGATGCTTTATAAGCTTCTTTAATTGGGAACTCGCTATCGGCGCAAGAGACTCAAGAGAGGCCTGCGAAAGCTTCTATTGGGGCGGAATTGAAGAAAACGATGTTGGCATGGACGAGTTTATGCAGCTGGCAAAGATAGTCGGGTTTGAACCGCAGATTTGTATCAATATGATGACATCGTCTCCGTTTAAGGCATTTCAGCAGATCGAATATCTGAACGGAAGCTCCGAAACCGAGATGGGAAGATGGAGTTTCCCATAGTTAAAGATACCACACCAAATATGATGAACCCACGCTTATACACTACCAGCTATAATAAGCCGTAAGGACAGCAATTTGACACTGCTGTCCTTTCTTTTATAAAATTGCAGTACACAGA
>ERZ779851.843-NODE-843-length-29690-cov-4.029425_pt1 | contig 29690 bp, 19 predicted proteins | sample MGYA00511094_ERZ779851 | MGnify/ENA primary metagenome ERZ779851 (study PRJEB29588, sample SAMEA2155512) | human gut metagenome | biome: human gut; feature: human-associated habitat; material: faeces | place: Denmark | collected 2008/2010 ...
GGACATATTTCAAAATACAAGGCACATATTTTAAAATATGTGCCTTGTATTTTTTCTTTTCTCCGACCTATATATAAAATCCTAAAAATCAAGCACCATTTTCCGCACTAAAAAAGCGCGTTTTTCGTTCACTTATTTTCGTGTCTTAAATGTCCGTTTTCAACTTCCGGAGCAATCATAAGATTAAAAAGAAAACAAACCTCTCTTACCAAGAGAGCGGAATTTCTCTTACCAAGAGAGAAATCAAGTGACAAAAAGTCCTGGAAACTGGCTGCAAAAGTATGAATTTAAAGAATATGTACAAAATAAAATACAAATTATTTTGTACAAAAATTACACATAAACAACACTGTTACAACACATAAAGTCTCCGAAACCCCGATTACAAGGGACTTTCTGACATCTTGCACGCTCTCTTGGTAAGAGAGGAGGTATAAAAACGAATGAAATGCGAGAAAAAAATCTTATTGCTTCAACCTTGCAAACAACCGGTTGCGGTAGTAAAAACCGCAACAAGCGCAACACAAACATTTCAGCCGACATCCGGAAGTTCAACACTCCATACTACTATTTCTTAAATATATCTCCTTTTAATATCGCGCGTTGATTATTGTCTTTTCTATAATGTGGCACAAATGAAAAAGATATTATTAATCGCTCTGTTGGCATACGGCGGCCACGCAGCAGCCCAAATACAGACCGACACGGTAACTGTATACTACCGGGTTGAGAAGTCGAAAATAGACACCACTTTCCTCGGAAACGGCGCTACGATAAACAACTTTCTCGACCGACTGCGTACCGTTACGGCCGACAAGCGTAACCAGAACTTCAACTTCCACATCAACTCGTATGCCTCGCTCGAAGGACCTTTGGCACTGAACGAACATTTGTATGAAGCCCGCACCAACGAGTTTCTAAAATACATACGCGAGCACGGCATACAACTACCGGGCGATGTAAACGTGTTGCAGGACAACTGCTACAACTGGGAAGAACTGGAGCGGCGCGTGGAGCAGTCCGACATTCCCTACAAGGACGAAGTGCTCAACGTAATACGCAACACTCCCGAGTGGTCCTACGGAAAAAACGGCCAAAGACGCGAATACCGCAAGCAAAAGCTCATGGCCCTGCGCGGCGGCGTGCCTTTCCGCTACATGAAGCGGCACTTCTTTCCCGAAATGCGCTACTCGGCCTTCAGGCTTAACTATCTGTTTGTCGAACCGACAGCATTTCAACCCCTCCCTCCGAAAGTAGAAGACGATACCATGCTGGCCATAAAATGGGACCTTCCGCACCTTGAATGCCTGCAAATGCCTGCCGCATGCAAGCCGTTCTACATGGCGCTGAAGACCAACATGCTGCTCGACGTCCTGGCCATACCAAACATAGGTATAGAGTTCTACTTGGGAAACAATTGGTCGCTCTCGGGCAACGCAATGTACGGATGGTGGAAAAGCGACAAGCGCCACCGCTACTGGCGTTTGTACGGCGGCGAAGTGGCCGTTCGCAAATGGTTCGGCAACAAAGCCATGGAAAAGCCTCTCACCGGACATCACCTCGGACTGTACGGACAACTGTTCACCTACGACTTCGAGTGGGGAGGCAAAGGATACATGGGCGGCAAACCCGGCGGCACACTATGGGAAAGCCCCAACTATGCCTTTGGCGTGGAATACGGCTACGCCTTGCCGATAGCCCGCAGGCTTAACATCGATTTCGTGCTCGGAGTAGGTTATTGGGGTGGCAAATACCACACCTACAACCCGCGCGACGGTCACTACGTATGGCAGTCCACAAGACAACGCCACTGGTTCGGGCCCACAAAGGCCGAAATATCGCTCGTGTGGCTCTTGGGACGCGGAAATACCAACAAGAAAGGAGGCAAGTGATGAATAAGACTATATATAATATGTGTCTGCTCGCACTCGGAATCCTGTTCACATCGTGCGAGCACAAGGAACTGTGCTACGAACATCCACACAGCACCGAAGTGCAAATAATCTTCGACTGGAGCTATGCTCCCTACGCCGAAAAACAAAACCTCGTCGAGGGCATGTGTCTATGGTTCTACCCCGTCGACGAGGACGGAAACCAGACCGGCAAGCCCTTACGCTTCGACCTTGCCGGCATGAAAGGCGGTACTATCGAAATTCCAAACGGCCGCTACCAGGTATTATACTACAACAACGACTATGAGATTGTGGAATTCCGCGGAACAGATGAATTCTGGCAACAAGAATGTTACACACGCGAGGGCCACATATTCGAACCCATATACGGAAATACGGTAAACTATGCCCCGCGGGCCAACGGCACAGAAAGCGAGCGTGTGGTAGTAACGCCCGACATGATGTGGGGTGACCATGCCATGAATGTCGAAATACGCCCGCAAGGGCTGAGCTACTGGTTTGTGCGCGACGGCGAAACGGAACGCACCACAATAGAACGCGACGACCACCGCTTCACGCTCATGCCGCACGAACAGATATGCAACTACACCTACGAAATACGTAACGTCAAGAACCTCGACGGAGTAACGCAGATGTCGGCTTCGCTCTCGGGCATGTCGGGTTCGGTATTCTGTGCGGCAGAACAGGTGCGACGCGAATACGTAACCGTGCCTTTCAACGCTGCGGCCGGCAGTTCTACAACAATTGACGGCCAGTTCAATACTTTCGGACACTACGACCGTAATGCCGACATTAACCGCGACGGAAAAGCCGGCGAAACCGAAGTGCCGCACAAACTGGTACTCTATGTATGGCTTAACGACGGCTCGAAATACTACTACACGTTCGACGTTACCGACCAGGTGGACCTCGCGCCCGACAAACGCCACGTACACATTGTTGTCGAAGACCTCGACCTGCCCAAACCTATTACCGGCGGCGACATGGAAGTAGCCGTAGACGACTGGATTGTAGTAAACGAAGACATCGAAATGTAAAAACTACAGGACAAAGAAAAACCTTATGTTTCATTCTTAAATATTTGTTTCATCAAAATCTTAAAGTAACAATGAAGAGCAAATTTTTATTGGCAGCGTTGTCGGTGGCAGCACTGACAGCCTGCAACAACGATGAAGTAATGGAGGTGAACCGGGGACGCGGAATTACCTTCCAGGTGGAAACCAAGGCGGCCACCCGCGCTACCGCCACAACAACCAACACCATCAAAGACTTCAAGGTTTGGGGCTACACCGACGGCGGCTCTGCCTTGATGAACGCTTTGAAAGTAACCGGCGGAAACGGCAGCTGGACATACGGCGACCCTATCTTCTGGCCAAACAAAGGCGCCGTTGACTTTGCAGCAATTTCTCCGTCTGAAAACTTCGGCGGCACAGCAAGCGTTGCAAGCACGGATAAAAAAATTACCGGCTTTACCGCAGCAACAGACGCAGCAAGCCAGGTAGACCTCCTCTACGCTCTTACCACAGGACAGAAGAGAGCCGACCACGAGAGTTCGCCCGTTACGCTCAACTTCCGCCACGCTCTCTCGCAAATCGTGTTCAAGGCAAAGAACACCAACAAAAACCTTACTGTCGACGTAAAAGGCGTGCGCATTGCAAAAGTTATTGACGGCGGCGACTTCACTTTCCCGACAGTTTCCACTTCCACAAACCTTCCAACCGGAAGCGCAGCTACCGAGACCGACGGTTCCTGGGGTACATGGAGTCTTGGCGCCAACAAAGCGTTCTTCAAAGCCGGCATTACAGAATCGAAGAACATAGGAAGCACAGCCGTAGACCTAACATCTGACAACGGCGCGCTCATGCTGGTTCCGCAAACAATTAAAGGCTGGAACATCGAAGCTGAAGACGACCCTGACACCCGAGGCGCATACTTCCTTATAGACTGCAAAATCGCCAGCGGCGACGGTGAGGAAAAAGTTGTTATTTGGCCTGTTGAAAGCTATGACACCAATAACGACGGATATGCAGAGGTTGCTATTCCTGTTGCCGACATAACCTGGCAGCAGGGCAAGAAATACATTTACACCTTTATCTTCGGTGAAGGTGGCGGTTACGTTCCTCCCACAGACGATCCTGACGATCCTAATCCTGATCCGGAGCCTGATCCCGACCCAGATGATCCCCAACCGGAAGATCCTGTTCTCGTTCCTGTAACGTTCACAGTTACCGTCGACGAATTCCAGAACGGTAACGGCGACAACGTTGACATCGACATGACAGAAAAAGACGGCACCGAGAGCAGCGAGGCCGGCGGCAACTAAAAACAAAACCCTTTAAAGGGTGCGCAGGCCGGGCGGGGTTGAATGTTCCCCTCCCGGTCACAATAAGTAGTCATCATTCAAAGACGAAAGAATATGAAAACTCCAGAACCATACAGCTTCGCACGCTGTGCAGTCGTCGTACTGCTACTTTCGTTTGCCGCGGCGTGCGCCGACGAAGACCCGTTCAGCCGCAATGCCGCAACCAACGGTATTGCATTTGCTCCCTCCATAATGTCAAGGGAATGGAGTGCGGGCGATTCTGCCAAGACGAGGATTGTTGCCATGCCGGTGATACGCCGCGGCGTAACGGAACTGCGCGATGAACAGGGCCAACAGTGTCTTTATCTTCATTCTACTGACATCGACAGCATAGCCGCGCCTTCTGCTAAACAAGGACGCCAGGTATGCCAGTCGCGCGGTGCTGTTATTGACGGCAACAACTTCGGCAGCATTTACGGAGGCTTCGGAGTACTGGCGTATGCCTACAAAGGCACATGGAACGAATCGCAGACTCCAAACTACATCAACAATAAGAAAGCCACAGCCACCAACGGTTCTTACGGCTTCACTCCGCCATACTTTTGGCCGGGCAACGAATACAGTATGGCCTTCTTTGCCTACGCTCCGTTCGACGAAAGCGGCAGCATTCTCGGCAAAGGCGCAGGCTCGCCTACTATCATCTACACTGTTCCCGCCGATGTCACCCAACAAAACGACCTGCTTGCCTGCTGGTATAAAGACATACCCGGAACGAGGCAAACAGTTGCCTACGAGCTGGAGTTCTGCCACCTTTGCACGGCAGTGAAATTTAAGGTAGGCAAAGGGCTGGAAAACTCTATTACTTCCATTTCAATAAAAAACATCTACGGCAGCGGCACATATTCGGCGGCCAGTGAAATATGGACTACAACAGGAAAAGCCGACGGCATTATTTACACCGTCGATGACATAAACAATACCAACACGCCTGAAGGCACCGACCTCACCGCCGGAGAATATACCTTTATGATGATTCCGCAAACGCTTAACGGGAAAGCCACTGTAGAAGTAACGTTTATAGATAATGACAACTCCGAGCAGACGCTTACCGCAAACATAAGCGGCGAGTGGAAGAAAGGACACACTGTGGTTTACAAGGTGTCGCGCAACAAAATCGAGAACGAGCCTACTTTGGAAGTATATCCTTCGGGTTGGAGCGAAAATTTAAAATTGCCCGGTTACAAATACACACCTCCTTCATACAGCCATCCATTAATTCAGGTAATAAGCTACACAACGTCCTATCTGAACGGTGTAGAGCAAAACAAAAAGCTCGAGCCTTGGGTTTTAGAATACCAGGATACCGACACAAAGGAATGGAAAGGCCTTAGCGATGAAAACATGGCTTCCAACTGGGTTCAAATGGCTAAATCAAAAGGAGACGGCAGCTTTTCGCGAGAAAACATCAACCTTACGGTTAAAGCACAGAAAGGCACAGCCAAACCCGTGTACGAAAATCACAGCGAACAGAATGAAAAGTTGGCAGCAATAACTCCTCTTCCCGGAGTGAACGACCTTTCTACCAACTGCGGCAAATGGAATTATGCAAGCACCGCCAACTGCTATATAATCAATGCCCCGGGTACGTACCGCCTGCCTTTGGTATACGGCAACGCCATAAAAAACGGTAAAACGAACGAATCGGCCTACAAGTCCACACTCGTTGCGGGAACAAGCAACATATTGCACAACTTTGTAAACTACAGGAACGAGAACATCACTTCGCCATTCATCGAAACGGACGGCAGCCTTGCGGCAGAAGCCTGCCTGCTGTGGTATGACGACAAGGAATGCAAACTTTCCGTAAGCAAAGACCTGAAAGACGGCAAAATCAAACTGGCTGACGGAGACAAGGAAATACAGTATCTGCAATTCACCATTTCGGCCCCAATGCGGCAAAGCAATGCCCTGTTGGCCGTAAAAGATGCCGACGGCAACATAATGTGGAGCTGGCACATTTGGATGACAGACTACACATGGGGAGACGACCTGAAAGTAACAAACCACGAAGGCTTTGTAAACGACATCATGCCCATCAACATCGGGTGGATAGACCAGCAGGAAACTTTCTACAAGGAGCGCAGCCTGTTAATGCGCGTAAGGCAACCGGAAACAGGCGAAATCAAAGAATTTACAGTCTACCAGGACAAATACACCGAAATCATTCTCGGCAACGGGACCACATACCAGTTTGGCCGCAAAGACCCCACGCCGGGCATGTATTTCTGCAAGGCTAAAGAAAGCAAAACTTTTGAAGAAGTAGGCGAAAAAACCGTTTACGGCGGGGAATTCAAGATAAACACATCAAAAGCCGCCGACATCGGACACTCCATAAGCCACCCAGACGAAGGTTTCTTCGGCAACGACAACTGGTTTGGCACAAGTTCAGCCGACTATGCCGACAACCTGTGGAATGTAAACGAAGCCGCGATTAGTGGAGACGAGACTTGCTGCACCGTAACCAAAAGCGTGTACGACCCCTCGCCCGTGGGATACACGGTGGCACCTTACGACGCATTCACCGGTTTCGTAATCCGGCCAACCGAGAATGAAGAAAAGTATATAAATTACTGGCATGGTGAAAAACTGGAAGACATAAACACGCCGTATAAAAGTCTGAATGAATACACCGAAAAACTGGGATGGACATTCTATTGCGACAATTCGAAAACTTCCACCATATTCTTTCCCTGGACCAAATTCCGCAACAGCCAAGGCAAATACACAATTGATAAAACAGGGCAAATCTGGTTGGCAACAATCGTACGCGACCAATATTACAACCAAGGATTCGGCTGCGTTCTGTTATATTCCCAAAACAGTGGCGTTTTGACGCACCGCTATTCCAGTGGAGGTTACATGCGTCCCCAAGGTTGTTCCGTCCGCCCTGTAAAGGAGAAGCAATGACAAAAAAGCGCAGAACGTAATACGCACAGCAGATACACGAAACCGGGACCGGATTCTCCGCCTCCAGCATGATACCTCAAAAGTGCGTCAAATTTTGTCTGTTTTGTCAAGTTCTCTTTTTCAAAACGTTACACCCTTCTTGGACTTCAGAAAAAATACAAGGCACATAATTCAAAATATGTCTGACCTATTTCGAAATATGTCAGACATATTTTTGGGCCTCTTTTTAAAGGGTTAAAAAATCCGGGAACCGGACGCTGTTTTACTTTACCTCGAAAACCGTCATCCTTTGTCCGTATCATAAAAGTGCCGGCTTACCCACGGCGTGTTTTATGTTTACCTGCACGCTCAGCATAATGCCTTCGTATGCGAAAACCTGACACAAGCCTGGCGATATATTCGCTTTAAAAGGCAGGGTTTGCTTTTTTATTGTAATTTTGCGGTAAACGAAAACGCAATGGAAACTCCTTTGGCAGAGAGAATGCGCCCTACTTCGCTCGACAGCTACGTGGGCCAGGAACATTTGGTAGGCAAAGGCGGCGTGCTGCGCCGCATGCTCGAAAGCGGCCGCATTAGTTCTTTCATCCTGTGGGGCCCTCCCGGAGTAGGCAAGACAACGCTTGCAAAGATAATAGCGCGCAAGCTGGAAGTGCCGTTTTACACCCTGAGTGCCGTTACAAGCGGGGTTAAAGACGTGCGCGAAGTAATAGAGCGCGCAGGGCGGGAGAGCTTTTTCAACACGGCAAGCCCCATCCTTTTCATCGACGAAATACACCGCTTCTCGAAATCGCAGCAGGACTCCCTGCTCGGAGCCGTGGAGAACGGCACGGTAACCCTTATCGGAGCGACAACCGAAAACCCGTCGTTCGAAGTTATCCGCCCTTTGCTTTCGCGCTGCCAGGTATATGTGCTCAATCCGCTGAACGACGACGACCTGCTGCGACTGCTCGACCGCGTGCTCCACGAAGACAGCGAACTGTGCGAGCGCGACATTGAAGTGCGCGAAACTGCCGCAATGCTGCGCTACAGCGGCGGCGACGCACGCAAATTCCTCAACATTCTGGAATTGCTCGTAAGTGCCGAACCCGAAGGAAAGATTGTCATTACCGACAGCAAGGTTGAAGAACGCCTGCAGCAAAACCCCGCCGCCTACGACAAGAACGGCGAAATGCACTACGACATAATATCTGCCTTTATAAAAAGCATACGGGGCAGCGACCCCGACGCCGCCCTGTACTGGCTGGCACGCATGATTGAAGGCGGCGAAGACCCGGCCTTCATTGCGCGCAGGTTAATCATTTCGGCAAGCGAAGACATAGGACTGGCAAACCCAAACGCGCTGCTCCTGGCCAATGCCGCGTTCGACGCCGTCATGAAAATAGGCTGGCCCGAAGGGAGAATACCGCTGGCCGAAGCTACAGTGTACCTTGCAACCTCGCCCAAAAGCAACTCGGGATACATGGGCATTGGAGCAGCCCTGGAAAAAGTAAGGCAAAGCGGCAACCTGCCTGTTCCGTTGCATTTGAGGAACGCACCCACCGACCTAATGAAAAAGCTCGGCTACTCAAAAGGATATAAATACGCGCACGACTACGAAGGAAACTTTGTAAACCAGCAATACCTTCCCGACGAGATTAAAAACACCGTGTTCTGGACGCCTCAGGACAATCCTTCGGAAAGCCGGATGAAAGAACGCATGGAAAGAATCTGGAACCGCAAATATCCGCCAAAATCATAAACGCCGGCAAAAGCAGCCGCCCGTGCCGTAAATGAAATTTACCAAAGAAATGGACTTTAAAGAGAAAGTTTCGAGAACGATAACCCGCCATTCCCTGCCGGGAAAAGACGCTCCCGTGCTTATAGCCTTGAGCGGCGGAGCTGATTCGGTGGCTCTTTTGAGAGTAATGCTTTCGCTCGGCTACCAATGCGAGGCGGCTCATTGTAATTTCCATTTGCGCGGCGAAGAATCTGAACGCGACGAGGCATTCGTGCGCAGGCTTTGCGACGAATTAAACGTCGGGCTGCACGTTGCCGCCTTTGACACGAAAGCATACGCCGCCGGGCATAAGATAAGCGTGGAAATGGCCGCACGCGAACTGCGCTACGACTTTTTCAGGCGTTTGACAACAAACGGCACTGCGGATTATGTGGCTGTGGCACACCACCGCGATGACAACGCCGAGACCGTGCTCCTCAACCTAATCCGCGGCACGGGCCTGCGCGGACTGTGCGGCATGCAATACCTGAACGGGAACGTTATGCGCCCTCTCTTGGATGTGTCGCGCAAAGAAATAACAGATTACCTCGAATCGTTGGGGCAAACATACGTTACCGACAGTACAAACCTGCAAACTGACGTAACGCGAAACAAGATACGCCTTGACGTTTTGCCGTTACTAAGCAACATAAACCCTTCGATAAACGAGACCTTGCACCGCGAGGCGGGAAAGTTGCAAGAAACCATGGCCATATACAAATGGGCCGTTGAAAATATCCTGAAAAATATAACGCGCAATGCTTATGGCGACGAAATACTGCCCGTTGCAAGCATACCTGCCGGCGTGTCGCTCGAGGCAGTCCTATATGAGTGGCTTTACACAAAAGGATTCGGCGAAACTCGCATTCTTGACGCATACAAGGCTTCGCAAGGCACTTCAAGGGTTTGCTTTGAAGCAGAAAAGTATATGCTTTTTTTTGAACAAGGCGTTTATTATTTGGCCAGCAAAGACTCCTTTCCGAAATTCGTGCCTTTTGCCTTGCCCGAAAAAGGAAAAGTTCGTTTATGGAACGGAAAGAAAATGTTGATAGAGCGTTCTTGCGACGCCATTTCGGAAAAGGAATTGAAACTTCCGTGCAACGCTTTCATGGATTCAAATAAATTGAAATTCCCTCTCACCTTACGCGCCGCACGTAACGGAGACCGTTTCGTACCTTTCGGCATGAACGGAACAAAACTCGTAAGCGACTACCTTTCCGACCGGAAAATTCCATGGGCTGAACGTTTGCGGCAACTGGTAGTGGAAGACGGCGAAAAAATAGTCTGGCTTGTAGGCCGGAGAGTAGACAACCGTGTTAAAATCACGCCGAACACGAAAGATGTCGTAAGCCTTCGCTTGGCATAAGCTCCACCAAAGTCAAAACACAACAAACTATTTTTCTACAATTCAATAGAGAGCCGTAAAAGAACGAGGCCTTTTTACTTGCACCTGCTTCAGCACTCAACCATATTTCCCTAACATATTTCCACCATATAACATGCCGGCCGGCATAAGAGCACTGAAAAACTGTGTTTTTCGTTTGGCCTTGCACGTATCTTTACTTATATTTGCAACATTTAGTGCAAATTATCCTAATACCGTATTATAAACTAACAACAACTACAAAACCATGAAGAAAGTATTTTTAATTATGGCTGTTGCATTAGGCTTGACGGCTTGCACGCAGAAAGACGACTACTTCAAGCCCGTGTACACCTCGGACTTGCGTCTGCCATCAGTGCCTATTGTAGTAAGCGACCCTTATTTTTCAATCTGGTCACCTTATGACAAATTAAACGAAGGCTCTACAGAACATTGGAGCTCGGCAAAGAAATCTATCCTCGGCGTGCTGCGGGTAGACGGCAAGAACTACCGATTCCTCGGCAAGGAGCAAAAACGTTTCATACCCATAGCCGCAATGGCTACATCCGAACAGTGGGAAGGAAAATACACAAGGGAAACACCTTCGGCCAACTGGGTGAACGAAGACTTCGACGACAGCTCCTGGCAAACGGGAGGCGGCGCGTTCGGCTCGCGCGACCGTGCATACGTTCGTACAGAATGGAGCGGAGACAACACGGATATTTACGTGCGCCGCTATTTTAACCTCGACAGCATTGCCGAAGGAGCAAAATTCTACATTCATTATTCGCACGACGACGTGTTTGCCCTCTACCTGAACGGCGAAAGGATTGTGCAAACCGGAAACACCTGGCTCGACAACGAGGAAATAGAACTCACCCCCGAGCAGGTGGCAAAACTACGCAAAGGGCGCAATGTTATTGCCGCACACGGGCATAACACCGTTGGAGGCTCGTTCGTAGACTTCAGTATCTCCTATCTGCCGGCCAAATCGTTCGGTTTTGAAACCGAAGCAGTACAAAAGAGCGTGAACGTTATGGCAACATCGAGCTATTACACGTTCGAATGCGGCCCCGTGCAACTCGAACTCGTATTCACCGCGCCACAGCTTATCGACGACCTCGACCTGCTCTCAACGCCCATAAACTATGTGTCCTACAAGGTTACATCGCTCGACAGCAAGGAACATGACGTACAACTCATGCTGCAAACAACACCCGAACTCGCTACCAACGACGCCGGCCAGCCTACGGTTGCGAACTACGTATCACGCAACGGTATCAACTACGTAAAAGCGGGAACAATCGAGCAACCTATCTGCGCAAAGAAAGGCGACCTTATTTGCCAGGACTGGGGATATGTTTACCTGGCAGCTGCTAACGAAAACGGAAAAGAAGTTAGCCTTGGCAACCTCGACGAAGTGAAAAAATCGTTCGCAGAGAGCGGAAAACTTCCCGAAACAAAAGACACTATGATAACCCGCAAGGTTGTCGACATGCCGGCACTGGCCTACTCGCACGACCTTGGAACGGTAGGCAAGAGCGGAAAGCAAAGCTTCACGATGATTGGCTACGACGACGTTTATTCGCTCGAATATCTGTATAAGCTCTACAAAGGCTACTGGGCGCACAACGGACAAGTTACCATTTACGACGCTTTCGGCAAACTGCTACGCGGATACGACAACATCATGCAGCGCTGCCGTGTGCTCGACAAGAGGATTTACGACGACGCTTTCAACTCGGGTGGAAAGAAATATGCCGAACTTTGCGCCGCTTCATACCGCCACGTTATTTCGGCCCACAAACTGTTTGAAGACTCCGAAGGACACCTGCTCTTCTTCTCGAAAGAAAACAACAGCAACGGCTGTATCAACACCGTTGACCTCACATACCCCTCGGCACCTTTGTTCTTCCTCTACAATCCGGAACTTGTAAAGGCCATGATGACGAGCATTCTCGAATACAGCGCGTCGGGCCGCTGGACCAAGCCTTTCGCTGCCCACGACATGGGGACTTATCCCATTGCAAACGGACAGGTTTACGGCGGTGACATGCCGCTCGAAGAAAGCGGAAACATACTCACCCTACTGGCTGAAATTTGCCGCACCGACGGGAACGCCGAATATGCAAAACCCTACTGGGACATACTTACAACATGGGTTGACTACCTCGTAGAAAACGGACAAGACCCCGAAAACCAGCTTTGCACCGACGACTTTGCAGGCCACTGGGCACACAACGCAAACCTTTCGGTTAAAGCCATAATGGGTATCGCAGCATACAGCGAGATAGCACGCATAATGGGCAAAGACGACGTAGCCGAGAAATATCTTGCCAAAGCAAGCGAAATGGCAAAGAAATGGGAAGAGATGGCACGCGACGGCGACCACTACCGCCTGGCCTTCGACCGCCCCGACACCTGGAGCCAGAAGTACAACATGGTTTGGGACAAGATGTGGAACACCAACATCTTCCCCAAGGAAGTAATGCAAAAAGAAATTGCCTACTACCTCACCAAGCAGGAGAAGTACGGCCTGCCGCTCGACTGCCGCAAGAAATACACCAAGAGCGACTGGATAATGTGGACGGCTGCAATGGCTGACGACCAAAAGACTTTCCAACAGTTCCTCGACCCGCTTTACAAGTATGTGGACGAAACGCCGACCCGCGTGCCCATCAGCGACTGGTACAACACCGACGACGCTACGTGGCAGAGCTTCCGCGCACGTTCCGTAATAGGCGGACACTGGATGAAGGTACTTATGGACCGCGAGCTGGCCGAAAACAACGCCAACAAATAAAACAGCACAGTAGAGTATCGGCAAATAAGCCATACGGACAATAATACCAACCCCGAAAGTTTTTATTTAACTTTCGGGGTTGGTTGTGTTAATGCCGCGCCGTTTAATGTGCTTTCCGATTACCTACGCGCAGGCCGTTCCCCACGTAGGGACGAACTATAATAACGGCACTGATTCCGGCAGATTCATGTATTTTTTTGACGTGCGTATCGGTTGTTCCGCTGCACGCCTATATTTGTCTGCATTTTCGGGGCGGTTTTCCAACCGGTTTTCAGAGGGCAAAAAATACGTCTGAGATATTTTAAAATAGGTCAGACATATTTTGAATTATGTGCCTTGTATTTTTTCTTTGCTCCCACGTGGGGTAAACGCACTGAAAACCAGTTTTCAATTTTCCACGCCAAAATCCGCCGTTTTACAGCCCGGGTTTCGCGTCGCCTATTGTCCGTATCCGCATATCCTTTCCGGGCACAAGCTACACGCCTGCCATTAAAGGATTGTATGGTTTGGCTTCTGCTCGCCAAAACACTCCGACAGCAACGGGGCGAACGGCGTTTCGTATGTGCGTGCCCCGGTGGCGCATGCCTTTACGCAGGCGCAGCAGTCGATACATCTGCCGGCGTCGGTATGACACTCGTTCCCTTCGGTGATAGCGCCCATGGGACACACGGCAACACACCGCCCGCAGTGCACACACCCGGCCTCGTCCACCACAGGCGTGCGCGGCACAGTGCCGCTGCTTCTGATTTTCATCACTCCTTCGTAAAACCTGGCCGTCGCTGCGGCAGGATTTTCCGTATGCACAATGGTAGACAAGTCTATATCATCCACACTCCCCCGCAACATCTTTTCCTTTAAGGCAGCACCGAACCGTGAGGCCTGCTCCAGGTCGCTGCAATCGGGTCTGCCGGCAGCAATAGGGAAGCGTGCGGTGCTGTACGAATGTTCGCCAACAAAAGTTGCCCCTCCCGCTATGCGAAAACCACGAGCGCGGAGCACGTCGCCAAGTTCCACAAGCGCGTTTTCGTAGTCGCGGTTGCCATAAACAACTGTGGCAACCGCCATTGCTCCCTCGCCGCTTATGTTCTTAATCCACTCTGAAGCCGGCGGAGCCACATGGCCGCCATACACCGGCACGGAAAACACTGCCACAGCCCCGGCGGGAACGGTTATCGCGCCGCGGCCTTTCATATAATCGTACACAATACACTCCGAGTCTATGCCCCGGGCTATTGCCTCGCCTACTTTGCGGGAAGTTCCCGTCGGCGAAAATGTAATAAGAAAAGTTTTCATTATCTTTGTATTATACATGTTGCAAAGGTAGCCTTTTATCACCATAACAGGGTATCGCGCGCATGGTTTTGATTAAATACAGCAACCTGACTACTACTGCCATGAAACAGTTCCTTACCGCAATTGCGCTTGCACTGCTGCTGCCGCTTACAGGCCTGAGCGCCGCCGAACCGTCGTTCCGCGCGCTGGTACTAACCGAGAGGGGAGGCCAGCACGAGAGCTTCACCGCAGCCGCGCTCGAATGGCTCGACGGCTTTTCGCAGGAAAACAATTTCACTTACGAGGAAATCAACAGCCCGCGCGACATCGACAGCGCATTCCTCGCCCGCTTCAAAGTGTTCATACAGCTCGACTACCCGCCGTACAACTGGCCCGACAAGGCCAAAGCGGCCTTTGAACAGGCTATCTTCGACGGAACGATTGGATGGGTGGGATTTCACCACGCTACGCTTTTGGGCGACTTCGACGGCTTCCCCATGTGGCAATGGTTCTCGGACTTCATGGGCGGCATACGCTTCAAAAACTACATAGCCGAAACTGCTTCGGGAAAAATAGAGGTGGAACAGCCGCGACACCCGGTTATGAAAGGCGTGAGCCGCTCGTTCACGCTGCCACGCGAAGAGTGGTACACATTCAACCGCAGCCCGCGCCCGGGAGTAAAGGTACTGGCGCACGTTGACGAGGCGAGCTACTCGCCCGCGTCGGACGTGAGAATGGGCGACCACCCGGCCGTATGGACAAACGAAAAAGTAAAGGCGTGCAACGTGTACTTCATCATGGGACATCACGCCGAACTGCTTCGCAGCAAAGACTTCACCACCATGTTCGGCAACGCCATACTCTGGGCCTCGGGACCGGGCAACTGGTTTCCGCGCTTCCGAATGCTCATACACGTGAACGACGGCGTTGAACCTGCCCACCGCGAGTTTGCAGCCGACGCCGTGAGGTTTTTCCGCGACATGACAATAGGCGACGGCTTTGTGGTTGACACAACGAACAATGCCGACGACCTGAACGACGAGAAGTTGCGCACATACCACGTGGTAGTATCCGTTAACGACAACCCGGGGCACACCGAAGCCCAGCGCGCAGCCTTCCGCCGGTACATGGAAAACGGCGGGGCATGGATGGGATTCCACGCAGCCGCCTACAATGACGCCTCGACGGGATGGCCGTGGTTTACCGACTTCCTGGGAGGCGGCGTGTTCCACCGCAACAACTGGCCGCCCCTGCCCGCAAAGCTCACGATTGACGACCCGGCTCATCCGGTGACGAAAGGAATGCCGCCGTCGTTCATATCGCCCGAAAACGAGTGGTACCAATGGCGTCCCAGCCCGCGCTAGCGCAAGAACATACGCGTGCTCGTTTCGCTTTCGCCCGAAAACTACCCCATAGGGTTCAAGGACACTGTGGAAGACGGCGACTTCCCCGTGGTGTGGACCAACACCGACTACAACATGGTTTACCTCAACATGGGGCACGGACGCAGGATTTTCACCGACGCAACACAAAATTACCTCGTCTACAACGCGCTGCGCTGGCTCATGCGCGACCGCTTCGCCAAATAATCCCGTTGAATACTTTAAAGAAAAACGCTATACGCCATGAGAATATTTACGACATTATTGCCGGCACTGCTGGCCGCCGCGGGATTCATCTCCCCGCTCAAGGCAAAAGACACCGGGCGCGTGATAGTTGCTTACGTAACTTCCTGGAGCGACGTCACCCCCGACCCGCACAGCATGACACACATCAACTACGCCTTCGGCCACGTGAACAATACGTTCGACGGGGTGAGGATAGACAATCCCGACCGCCTGCGCGCAATATCCGGGCTCAAACAACAGAACCCCAAACTCAAGGTGCTGCTCTCCGTAGGTGGCTGGGGAAGCGGACGGTTCAGCGAAATGGCTGCCACCGACAGCACACGCCGCGCATTTGCCGCCGACTGCCGGGCCAAGGTTAAGGAATACGGGCTCGACGGCATAGACATCGACTGGGAATACCCCACATCCGACGCCGCAGGTATCTCGTCCTCGCCCGACGATACGCGCAACTACACGCTGCTTATGCACGAGTTGCAGCGCGCCTTGGGCAAAAAACGGCTGCTCACGCTGGCCTCGGTATCGCATGCCGAATATATCGACTTCAAAGCCGTTGAACCTTATGTAGATTTCGTCAACGTCATGGCCTACGACATCGCCGTGCCGCCACGCCACCACGCCGCACTATATCCCTCCGGCATGACAAGCGGCATGTGCGGCGACGAAGCCGTAAACAGGCACATCAAAGCCGGCATTCCCGCCCGCAAGTTAGTGCTCGGCATGCCATTCTACGGCCGCGGCGGAAAAGACCCCGGTGGCTTCTGCGACTACAGCAAACTGGTCACCTTAAAAGAATACACGCCCCAATGGGACGACGAGGCCAAGGCACCATACCTCGTTGACGGCAACGGGCGCATGGTCTACACCTACGAAACGCCGCGCTCCATAGCCTGCAAATGCGAATACATCAAACAGCATGGGCTATTGGGCGCAATGTACTGGGAATACGGCAGCGATGACAGTGCGGGCACGCTGCGCAAGGCCGTGAACAAAGGGATATTCGGCGAATAAGTCTGCCGTCCCGCCGCCGCACTGCCGGGAAAGCCATGCCACATGCCACACGACGAACAACACGCCGCACACCTCCCCGCCCTTTTGCCCCGCGCGGAAAAGCACATAAGGCAACGCAAAACGCACATAAGGCAGCACGGAAGCGGACATGCGGCGACGCAAAACCGAGGCGGTAAAACGGCGTTTTCGGGTGCGGAAAAGTGAAAACTAATTTTCAGTGCGTTATACCCACATGGGAGCAAAGAAAAAATTAATGGCTCGGATTTTGAAATCCGAGCCATTAATTTTAAAATCCGAGCCATTAATTTTTGACCCCATCCAAACCCGCATGAAAACCGGGGTTTTGCCGACAGACAAACACAGACTCCCCTGCTTGCAAGTCCCGCTCCACACCTCAGCATGCAAAGAACACCCCGACCGTGCGCCGCGCCACACATGCGTTTGACGACTTACATGGAAATATAAGCGGCTGCGGGCACACAAAAGCCGCAATCCCTTTGTATTGCGCCTAACTTTACGTATCTTTGCACACGTTTTTTTAAACGTGTGCTAAAGGTGGTATCAGTTGAAGGATTATCAGTGGAATTCGGCGCGCGCCCGCTTTTCAGCAACGCCACATTTGTCATTGGCGACAGGGAACGCGTGGCGCTTGTAGGCAAGAACGGCGCGGGAAAATCCACTTTGCTCAAGATATTGGCAGGATTGCAGAAACCCACAGCTGGAACGGTAAGCATAAGCCGCGACACAACGGTGGGCTACCTTCCGCAAGTAATGAAGCTGAGCGACTCGCAAACGGTAATGCAGGAAACCGAAAAGGCCTTTGCAGGAGTGGAACAGCTGCGCAGGCACATAGAACAGCTGAACAGCGAGCTTGCCAGCCGCACCGACTATGAGAGCGAGGAATACATGGCTCTCGTGGAGCGATACACGCGCGAGAATGAACGCTTCCAGATAACAGGAGGCGGAAACTACCATGCAGCGATAGAACGCACGCTTACAGGGCTGGGCTTCGTGCGAAGCGATTTCGACCGCCCCACAAGCGAGTTCTCAGGAGGCTGGCGCATGCGTATAGAACTGGCAAAGATTCTGTTGCAAAGCCCCGACCTGCTGCTTCTTGACGAGCCCACCAACCACCTCGACATAGAGAGCATACAATGGTTCGAAAACTTCCTGGCCGGCGCCTCATGCTCCGTGCTGCTCGTAAGCCACGACCGCGCGTTCCTGAACAACGTTACCAACCGCACCATGGAAATAAGCGTTGGCAAGATAACCGACTACCGCGTGGGCTATGACGAATACGTGAAACTGCGTGCCGAACGCCGCGAACAGCAACTGCGCGCCTATGAAAACCAGCAAAAGGAAATAGCCGACATAAAGAGCTTCGTGGAACGCTTCCGCTACAAGCCCACCAAAGCAAACCAGGTGCAGAGCCGCCTGAAACAGCTCGAAAAAATAGTACCCGTCGAAGTAGACGAGGTAGACAACGCGTCGCTACACCTGAAGTTCCCGCCCTGCCAACGGAGCGGCGACTTCCCGCTGATATGCGAGGACGTTTCGAAAAACTACGGCGAGCACAATATCTTTTCGGGCGTGTCGTTCTCAATACGCCGCGGCGAAAAAGTGGCTTTCGTAGGCAAAAACGGCGAAGGCAAGTCAACGCTCGTAAAGTGCATTATGGGCGAGATACCTTTCGAAGGGAAACTCAAGGTAGGACACAACGTCGAAATAGGATATTACGCACAAAACCAGGCACAACTGCTCGACGACAACATAACCGTGTTCGACACAATCGACCGCGTGGCCCGCGGAGAGGTACGCCTTAAAATACGCGACATACTCGGGGCATTCATGTTCGGCGGCGAGGCAAGCGACAAATACGTAAAGTTCCTCTCGGGAGGAGAACGCAGCCGTCTTGCCATGATACGTCTGCTGCTCGAGCCGGTAAACTTCCTGATTCTCGACGAGCCGACCAACCACCTCGACATGCGCACGAAAGACGTGCTGAAAGAGGCCATACGCGCTTTCGACGGAACGGCAATCATAGTAAGCCACGACCGCGATTTCCTCGACGGCCTTGTAACCAAGGTTTACGAGTTCGGCGGCGGAAAGGTAAGGGAATACCTTGGAGGCATATACGATTTCCTGGAAAAGAACAAGCTCACCTCCCTGGCCGACATACAGCGTCCCTCGGGCATAAAGCCCGAAACTCCGCGCACAGCGCCCGAGGAAGGACGCCTGGCATACGAACAGCAAAAGGAACGCGCCAAACGACTCAGGAAACTGGAACGCGCTGCCACCGAAGCCGAGAAAAACGTGACGCAGCTCGAGGCCGCCGTGAAAATGCTCGAAAGCCAGATGAACGACCCGGCCAATGCCTCGGACGCAACATTGTTCACGCGCCACGCGTCAATGAGCAAACAGCTCGAAACCGCGATGTCGGAATGGGAAAAAGCCGAAGAAGAACTCGAACGCTTCAATGCGGAAAACTGACTGACGTCGCGAAATCCGTGAACTCACGAAAATGGAAAACAAAAACATAACATTTATGAACTTTAAAATGATAGTTTCTGCAATGGCCGTTGCCGCCTTTGCAGCTTCTTGCAACAACAATTCCCTCACTACGGGAATACAACAGGAAAACTTCGACACCAGCGTAAAGCCGGGCGATGACTTCTACCAGTTTGCATGCGGCGGATGGAAGAAGAACAACCCGCTTCCGCCCGAATATTCGCGCTACGGCACTTTCGAACAGCTTATGGAAAACAACAGCAAACAGCTGCACGAGCTAATCGAAGGATTCGCGAAAGAACAACAGGCCGAAGGCTCCATAGGGCAGAAAATAGGCGACCTGTACAATCTTGCAATGGACAGCACACGCAAGAACAAGGAAGGTATCGAACCGCTGCGCAAAGACCTTGAGACAATAAACGGAATAAAAACGCCGGCCGACGTGATGAAAGTGATGTCCTCGCTCGAAAGACGCGGAATGGGCGGATACTTCTACACAATAGTGGGCGCCGACATAAAGAACAGCGAGATGAACCTCGTGCAAGTAAGCCAGGGCGGGCTAACATTGGGCGAAAAGGACTATTACCTGAACGACGACAGCGCCACGGTTAAAATTCGCAACGCCTTCAAGGACTACGTAACAAACATGTTCGCCTTCCTTGGCGACGACGCTGAAACCGCAAAAAAGAAAATGGAAACAGTGCTGGCAATGGAAACACAGATTGCCAAAGTTTCGCGCAGCGCAACGGAACTTCGCGACCCATCGTCAAACTACAACAAGATGACATTCGAGCAGCTTGTAAAGGATTATCCCGCAATCGACTGGAATACATACTTCGCAACACAGAAATTCCCAAAATTCGACGAGATAAGCATCGACCAGCCCGAAGTAATACACGAAATAGAGAAAATCGTGAAAGAAACGCCTGTAGACGCACAGAAAGCCTACTTGCAATTCCACTTAATAGACGCTGCCGCTCCTTACCTGAGCGATACGATAAGGACAGTACGCTTCAATTTCTACGGAAAGACCATGTCGGGGCTTAAAGAAGAGAGGGCAACATGGAAACGTGCTGTATCGACGGTAGAGAGTGTACTCGGCGAAGGCGTAGGTAAGATGTACGTTGAAAAATACTTCCCTGAATCATCGAAAACCCGAATGCTCAAACTCGTAAAGAACCTGCAGAAAGCATTAGGCGAAAGAATACAGGCACAAACCTGGATGAGCGACACCACAAAAGCCAAAGCACTCGACAAACTTGCGAACTTCTACATCAAGATAGGCTATCCCGACACATGGAAAGACTATTCAAAACTGAAAATAGACAAGTCGAAATCCTTGTATGAGAACATGGCGGAAGCAAGTGCATACAAAAGCGATGATATAATAGAGCGTAGCGTCAACAAGAAAGTAGACCGCATGAAATGGCACATGGATCCGCAAACAATCAACGCATATTATAATCCCACGACCAATGAAATTTGCTTCCCGGCCGGAATATTGCAGCCGCCTTTCTTTGACCCCAACGCCGACGACGCTTTCAATTACGGCGCAATCGGAGTTGTTATCGGACACGAGATGACACATGGATTCGACGACATGGGACGCCAGTTCGACAAGCATGGTAACCTGAGCGACTGGTGGACCAAGGGCGACGCTGACAATTTCAAAAAACGCGCACAAGTACTTATCGACTATTTCAACAATATCGAAGTACTTCCAGGACTGAACGGAAACGGTGCCCTGACGATTGGCGAAAACCTTGCCGACCACGGAGGCATAGAAGTGGCTTACCAGGCATTGCAGAACGCAATGAAGGAAACCCCGCTCGACAGTGCTGACGGATTCACGCCCAACCAGCGTTTCTTCCTGGCTTACGCAAACGTTTGGCGCGACAATATCACCGACGAAGACATACGTATGCGCACGAAAGTCGACCCGCACTCACTCGGACGTTGGAGAGTGAACGGAACACTTCCGCACATCAATGCCTGGTATGAGGCGTTCCACGTAGGTAAGGAGAACAAACTTTACCTGCCTGAGGAAAAACGCGCAAACATCTGGTAAAAAACATGCTTATATGCGCTCCGCGATACTGCGGGGTGCATACAAGGGTTTTCCAAAACCGCATTCCTTTGATTACGTGCTACACAAAACGGACACAACAAGTTCCTATAAAATACGCACCCGTTTACGACAGCGATACATAAACGATTTTTATAAGAAGTAACGACATGCCTTTGTACGTTCCAAAAAATCTACCGGCAATAAAAGAGCTGCGCTCCCAAGGTATTACCATATACGATGAAGTTCCCGAGGGTGTAAAGCCGTTGCGGATTTTGCTCCTCAACCTAATGCCTATAAAAGCCGTGACCGAGCTTGACATTTCGCGCCAGTTGTCGAAAACCGATTTGCCTGTACAGCTTATTCCCATGAAGATACGCGGCCAGCAATACAAGAACACGCCGCAGGAGCACATGGATGCTTTCTACCGCAACTTCGACGAGCTTGCCTCGCAGCAATACGAAGGCATGATAGTTACGGGTGCACCTGTGGAGCGGATTCCTTTTGAAAGCGTGCGTTATTGGCAACAGCTGATTGAAATTTTCGACTGGTCGCGCACCGAGATACGCTCGGCCATATACCTGTGCTGGGGAGCGCAAGTGGGATTATACCACCATTACGGCGTGCCCAAATACGATTTGCCTCACAAGCTTTTCGGCGTTTACGAGCAAAAGCTGCAGCGCTCGGGCCTGCCTATTTTCCGTGGGTTGGAAGAGCGTTTCAACATGCCTAACAGCCGTTACACCGAAGTGCGCCGCGAAGACATCGACCGCGTGTCTGACCTCGAAATCTTCGTTGAGGGAGACCGCTCGGGGGTAGGAATCGTAAAACCCGTAAACCGCAGCGAATTCTTCGTTATGGGGCATTTGGAATACTCGCCGGCAACGCTCGACAACGAATACCACCGCGACGTTAACCGCGGGCTCGACATATCACGCCCCGAGAACTACTATATAAACGACGACCCAGAGCAGGGGATAAACTATTCCTGGCAAAAGCCGGCCGACTTGTTCTACTCCAACTGGCTTAACTACTACGTAAACAAGAAACCGTAAAATAACGCACGCGGCAACACATTATCAAAACACGGAATTGCCTATACGATGACAACTGCGGGAGTTCTCCCCTATCCTTGCGTAACGAATCAGACGACGTGCCTGACATTATAATATATGTCGGGCACGTTGTTTATATTATACGCAAAGCAACATGCACCTTTTTATAAAAACATGCAGCACAAACGCAGCGTTTTATCTGAAAAAAACATCCTTTGGCTTTGCGGCTTTACGCGCTAAAAACTAATTTAGCACGAAAATACCACAACGTGAAAAAAACATTGGACAACGCCGCTGCCGGCGATTACCTGTTTGCTGCTCCCGACGGTACGCTATATGCCATAAGCGCGAAAGAGGTCTGCAACCCGCAACATGCCGGAGAATGCATAGGAGTGGTTTTCTCCATGCAACCCACGGCTTACGACAAGGCGCACGGCGTAAGGCACGGGTACGCCCTGGCTGTGAACGACGCTGCTTCCGCGTGCCGCTGGGCAGACGAGGCGGCATGGCACCGCAAGACCCTGTTCTGGCACCGCGCTCCAAAAAGCCGGAGACTTCAGTTGCCTGACAACCTGCTATGCCGCGAAGGACTGCGCAACAACATGCTTATGAATGGCGACACAGACTACCCGGCTTTCCATGCGGCCGGGATTTACGGCCGCGACTTCGGGCACAAAAATCCTGTTTTCACGTTCTTGCCATCAGCGGGGCAGTGGATTGAAATACTATCCAGCCTTGCCGCCCCCTGTTTTGCCGCAGAAGCCGGCGTATCACTGACAAAAGGCTGCTGGAGTGCCGAAGGCAAAAGCATATCCGAAGCCCTAAACAGAAAACTACGCAATGTTCCCGGTGCGCTTCCGCTTTGCAACGGCGTGCGCGACATATTCTGGAGCAGCACGCCGGCCGGCAGCAAAAGCGCCTACGGGCTGGCGTTTTATGAAAAGGAAGGCATAGCTGGTATCTGCGCTTTTCCGGCTTCCACCCGCTGCCGGGTACGTGCCGTAATAGCCTTCTAACCTTTTATTCCTCCGATTGCGGGTTTTCGTCGCGACGCTGCGATTCTCGTTCGATTATTTCGCGCAGCTTGCGCCCGGCAACAAGACAGCATTGAATGCACGAAACACGCTGCTCGGGGCTTTTCAGCCTGGCACACTGCAATGTTCCCAATTCCTTTTTGAAATGCAGGAAAAGCTCCCTGGCCAATTCCGACGTGCGTTCGTCGTCGGCGTCGAGCAATATGCCAAGCCCGGCCACAGCCCCGGTAAGTGCACCGCATGTACCTTCGTCGTGCGTGCGGCCTATGCCGCCGCCGAAGCCCGCCACCGCGTGTTTCAGCACCCGTTCGTCAAACCCCAGGCGCGCCGCCGCATTAACGCCGCATAACGTAGCCTGCGCACAGTTGTATCTCATTTTCCTGCGGTTCAATATCTCTTCGTCCGTGCCGCTCCCGGCAGCGGGCGTTACATTGCCAACAAACTCGTCCATTTCCGGTATGTTATCTTTTCATAATACTTTCAAACCGTGCAAAGGTACATAATTGCGGCAAACACTCGCCTCACAGGGAAGCCGGTATTAAAAAACTTACATTATTTTTGCACAAAAGCCGGACTTTCAATCCGGAAACCATACCTTTGCAAACAAAAAGCAACATATCATGAGCAAAATCCTGCGCCGCTATCCCGTTACGCTGCTGTTTGTAGCGGCAATATTCACCGCATGCCTTATACCCATACCCGAAACGCCGCTTAGCGACGTGCAGTTTATCGACAAATGGACGCATACCGTGATGTACCTCGCACTGGGTATCGTATTCTGGACCGAATACTACCGCTGCCGCAGCACCATGCGCGGAATGCGCCTGTTCATCGTAGCCGTCGTGCTGCCCGTGTTAATGGGAGGACTTATCGAAATAATGCAAGCCACCCTTACCGACTGCCGCAGCGGCGAATGGCTCGACTTTGCCGCCGACGCCGTAGGCGTGTTGTTCGGCGCAGCCGTGGGACGGTACATAATGGGACACCTGTTCAGCCGCGTAAGGAACAGACGCTGACCCCTCGCCCGAAAAACAGCCCTGCCGTGCCGCGCCGCAATCCGCATGTGCGGCAGACAAACACCGACACCAAAAGCGCAGGAAAAAGAGTAAGGAAAAAGCCCTTTTTTACGCCCAAAAATGGTATCTGATAACCAAAGGGTTACAAACAGGTCGGAGAAAAGAAAAAATTGAAGGCACATATTTCGAATTATGTCAGACATATTTTAAAATATCTCAGACATATTTTTGACCCCGTCCCGCGCCCGCTTGCGCAACGCAGACAAATACCGCCGCAAAAACGGTGTTTTTTATTTTGTTTCTTTAAAAGGGGAAATGTATCGTTTCCACATCCTGCCGCGCGGGCGTTGCCTGCTGCGTTCCCGAAAGGGGTTTGTATTTCGACATAACCCCGGGAAGCTCTTTTTTGATTTGCGAAATCCTCTTGCTGTCGCTGGGGTGCGTGCTCATGAACTCGGGTGTGCTGCCCTGCGACATGGACGCCATCTTCTGCCAGAAAGTGAGCGCCACGTTAGGGTCGTAACCCGCAAGGCGCATGAAGATAAGCCCTATGTAGTCGGCCTCGCTCTCGTGTTTGCGCGAGAATGGCAGCGTAACGCCATACTGCGTTCCCAGGCCGTAAACTTTTCCGGCTACGTTCTGTATGGCTGCGCTCTTGTTTGAAAGCACAGACCCGAGCACGTTTGCCCCGTATTGCGAAAGCACCTGCTGGCTCATTCTCTCGTTACTATGCTTCGCAACGGCGTGCGCAACCTCATGCCCGAGCACCACGGCAAGCTCGTCGTCTGACGATACCAGCTTCATCAGTCCTTCGTAAACCACTATCTTGCCTCCGGGCATACAGAACGCATTTAATTCATTGTTTTTAACCAGGTTGAACTCCCATGCGAAATTCCGTATCTCGCCCGACTGCCCTGTTTGCCTAAGATAGGCCTCTGTGGCATTCGCTATGTTCCTTCCCACACGTTCCACTTGCGCCGTCCACTGGGCGTTGGTTGAGCGCGTGGCCGTTTTCATGTAACTTTGATATTCGGTGAGGCTCGCCGAAAGCACTTCGCTGTCGTTCACGAGCAACACCTGCTTGCGCCCGGTTACGGGGACTGTGGCGCAACTTCCCATTAAAAGGGCTGCTGCCAGGATAATCGTAATAGTCTTGTTCATCTCTCGTTAACAGTAAAATATTCCTTGCCTTGTGCGGCCTGCGTGGACCGGCGTGCCTTTCATGCAGCCTGCCGGAGCGTTGGCCCGCATGCAAAAGTGACAATAATTACCCGTAAACGCAAATTAAGGCGCGAAATAATATCCTTAACCTAAAAACTGAACACCACATCGGCACCGAAATGACAGGGAATGCCCTGCTGGCTGAAACCACGGCTCATCGATTCGAAATAAAACGTGTCGTACTTTGCGCACGTCAGGTTCTTGCCCCACAGTTTCAGGCTTGCGATACCCAGGTCGGCCGTTACGTGTGCGCCGAGGTTGGCATAGAAGTTCTGGTAAACGTCGTTGCGCTCCGTCCAGTAGATTCTGCCCAGCCCTACTACGTCGGCACCGAAAGTTAGTCCGTGCAGCACTCCGGCGTTCAGCGGAACGTTATAGTTTGCCGCTATGCCCATGTTGTGCATCGGCACCATGGGAACGTATTTTCCCTTGTAGTTGTTTTTGCCGTCGTGATATTTCACGAATTCGGCGTGTGTAAAACCGTATGAAGCGCTCAGGTTAAGGCGGTTGTCGAACAGCGCGCTGCGTATCTCAAGCTCTGCGCCGCAGCTGTGGCTGCGCCCCGCGTTCACCATCTGACGTCCGAGCCCGGAAACCGAATAGCGCGCAATTTGCTGGTCGTATGTATCCATGAAGAACAGTGCCGCGTTTACCTGCAGGCTTCGTCCCAACAGGTTAAGGTGAGCTCCGGCTTCGTAGTTATAGGAATATTCAGGCTTGTAACGCAACGATTTCGCGCCGGGAACGGTAAATTCTGGAAAGTTCTTGTCCACCGTGTTTTTTATTCCGGTAAACATCTGCTTCATCGCCTCGCTTTGCGCGTTGTCTATCTGCTGCTGCAACAGGGCGCCCACATAATCCTTTGCACCCTGCATTAGGTTGCTCTGCAATTTGGTTTGTGCCAGTTCTGAAGCCATCTGTATATTGTATCCTCCCGAACGGTAGCCCTTGCTGAAGGTTACGTAAACGTTTCCTGCGCGTTCAAAGTTATATTGTAAGGCCACTTTCGGCAAAAGCTGCACATAGTCGTCCTTGTGGCTGCCTTTCGAATCGGCCCTTGCCACGAGATTTGCCGCAGGAGCCATTGTCATGCCGAAGTTATAGTTTATGTCGTTGCCAGTCATGTGGTAATCGAGTTCCTGGTGCTCCACGTCGACGCGCAATCCCACCGTAAGGTCCACGTTGCGCACAAGGAAGTCGTTGAAAACCGACTGGTGGAACACAGCAAAGTTCGTAACCGGCGTGCGGTAGTTTCCGGCAAACACCATCGAGGGGTCGGTAAGTTTCATGTTCATCTTGATAGTCATCGGCTGCTGCGTAAACGGGTTGGTGAACGTAGGTTCGGGCAGGTGTGAGGCTATCGTTGTATTCAGCATTGCCATTCCGTCCTCATAAAACGTTACGGGCGTGGTAGTGTGCATATGCTGGTACATGGCAAACAGTCCTGTGGTTGAATTCCAGCGTTTCCCCGTTGTCTTCAGCGACAGTTCTTCGCTGAAGGTCTGTGCCCGTTGCCTTTGCTCAAGCGAATATATGTCGGCGGCCAGGAAATCCTGGTCCATATACATGCGGTCTTGCAGGAACTGGTAACTCGTAACCGACGATAGCGTGTACGTAGGTTTCTTGTACGTTATGTTCAGCCCGCTGTTGAGGATGTTGCGGCGGTACTTGCCCTGGCGGTTGGCCGTTATGCGACCTATGTATTCGGGATACTCCTCGCCGCCCGTTGCCGAAGGGGCTTTTCCCCTGTAATAATAAGGATATGCGTCCTCGTCGCTGTAGGAATATGTTGTCTGGAAGTCGAACTTGAGCTTGTTGTTCGCCTTGTAAACCGCCCTGAGCCTTGCGCCGGCCTCTTGCGAGCCGTCGGCCTTGCGTCCTGTGGAATCGTTACGGAAGAAGCCGTTCTCGGCATTATAGTATCCGCCAACCGAGTAGGCGAACTTGTTGCCTATCTTCTGGTTTGTCGTGGCCGAAATTCGTCGTCCCGTTGTGCGCCCCGTAGCTCCGAGCGACACTTTCGTGCCTTGCTTGCGCAGGGGGTCGGATGTGAACACGCGGAACAGTCCGCCCATTGAATTGCGCCCGTACAGTGTTCCCTGCGGCCCGTTGAGCACGTCAATGCGGTCGATGTCGAGGAACGTGAAGTCGTATGCGCTCTTGTCGATATACGGCATGTTGTCCACATACATGCCCACGGCCGGAGTGTTCATGCGCGAACCGATGCCGCGTATATACACCGAGCTGGTAAGGCGGCTGCCGTAGTCGGGGATATAGAGGTTGTGCACGAAGCCCGTCAGGTCCTTTACCGACGTCACCCCGAGATTGTCGAGGCCTTCGCCCGAAAACAACGTTACCGACACCGGCTGCTTGCGCAGCTTGATATTCTCTTTGGGTGAAGCCACCACTACCACTTCCTCCACGTCTACCACCTTGGCCGTGTCGAGGGCCGACGGATTAACGTCGGGTACAAATCCTTCAGCACCTGCGCCCGTGAAGGCGAGGAGCGAAAACATGCCTGCCAATACTCTTTTCATTCTTACAATTCTCATTTTTCCGGCTGCAAAGGTATAAAGCTGCCTTTTCACCCGCAATCCTTATTTATAATGATTTTTCCGCCGCAGCACAAAGCCTTGTTGCCGGGCTGCAAAAAGTAGAAAGTGAAAACAGACAAACACCGCAGGCGTTTTTTACCCCCTGTTTTACCGCCCCGAAAATATGTCCGAGATATTTTAAAATATGTCTGACATATTTCGAAATATGTGCCTTGTATTTTTTCTTTTCTCCGAGGCGCTCCGAAACGCCCTGTACAAGGGAGTTTCGATAAACTGCGCCGACACGGACATTTTGCGACGCGATTGTAACGTGTTTTGGAAAAAATATTTATAACTTCGTGAGCAGTATTACATAAACTAACCTATACCCCGACATGAAAGCATTCATACTTGCGGCGGGGGCACTGTTTGCCTGCTCCGCCGCCCTTGCACAGGAAAACAAGTGGCATGTGCCCGAAGGCAAGGAACTCATCACCTACAAGCACCCCAAGAACAAGATTTACAAGAAAGGGTGGATTGACTACAACAAGAACGGGCGCAAGGATGTCTACGAAGACCCCGAAGCCGACATAGAAGACCGCATTACCGACCTGCTCAGCCAGATGACCGTGGAGGAGAAGACCTGCCAAATGGTAACACTCTACGGATACAAGCGCATACTCAAGGACCAGCTGCCTACGCCGGAATGGAAAAACGAGATATGGAAAGACGGCGTGGGGGCAATAGACGAGCAACTCAACGGTTTTCCCTACCGCGAGAGCGACAAGAGTCCTTACATCTGGCCTGCTTCGCGCCACGCATGGGCGCTGAACGAGATACAACGCTTCTTTATCGAGGAAACAAGGCTCGGCATTCCGGTTGACTTCACCAACGAAGGGCTGCGCGGAGTGGAAAGCCTCAAGGCCACCAACTTCCCCACACAATTGGGACTGGGACACACCTGGAACCGCGACCTCATACGCCAGGTGGGATATATCACCGGCAGCGAGGCACGCCTGCTCGGCTACACCAATGTCTACGCCCCCATTCTCGACGTGGCGCGCGACCAGCGCTGGGGGCGCAACGAGGAAGTCTACGGCGAAAGCCCGTACCTCATAGCCGAACTGGGAATAAACATGGTGCGCGGCATGCAACAGGACTACCAGGTGGCTGCAACCGCCAAACACTTCCTCGGACAAGGGGCTAACCGCGGCGCACGCGACGGCGCGGCACGCACCGACCCGC
>ERZ779851.848-NODE-848-length-29571-cov-28.412725_pt1 | contig 29571 bp, 27 predicted proteins | sample MGYA00511094_ERZ779851 | MGnify/ENA primary metagenome ERZ779851 (study PRJEB29588, sample SAMEA2155512) | human gut metagenome | biome: human gut; feature: human-associated habitat; material: faeces | place: Denmark | collected 2008/2010 ...
GACAGATAACGGCACCGAATTCACTAAACGATTCACCAAAGCAAGGCTTGACGAAGACCTTACTCTTTTTGAGCGTAAATTAAAGGAATTAGGCATCAAGCACAAAAAGATTCGTCCCTTTACCCCAAGGCACAACGGGAAAGTAGAACGCAGTCATCGCAAGGATAACGAACGCTTTTATGCCACGCATTGTTTCTTCTCTTTTGAAGATTTCAGAATACAACTCAAAAGATATAATTATCGAGATTATAACTGCTTCCCAATGCGACCGCTTGGATGGAAATCTCCAAAAGATACACTCCATGATTTCATCAAGCACGGTGTAACATATGTTTGACAAACCAACAAATTCTTCAAATACTCTGCTGTAAAATACTTGCGTAAAAAAAAGAGTTGTGATATAGTATGAATGTTGCAATCGCGGAAGTGCAAGGAGGTGTAGCACATGGCTAACTATTGTGAAGTTTGCGGCAAGGGAACCGCTACGGGATTCAATGTATCCCATTCCCATTTGAAAACAAAGAGAACCTGGAAACCGAACATCCAGAGAGTTCGCGTACTGGTTGACGGACAGGTCAAGAGAATGAATGTCTGCACTCGTTGCCTTCGTTCTCATAAAGTAAACAGAGACATCTGATCGATCATCTGATTGCTGCATTTCAAGCCGGCTGTATTTCAGCCGGCTCTTTTTGCATGTTTTTTTTAGTGACTGAGGATCGGTCGCAAGAAAGGCGGAGGAGCTTTCCCTCCCCTCCGCCCGGCTTGAAACATGCTCGAATTTTCTATATAATGAGAATAAATAGCAGTTCTTTATGACTGTGGTTCAGGACTCCGAATACGATGCTCCTGTCCTTTTATCCCAATGCGGCGTTCTCACTGCTCATCATTTCTCATTCATGAAAGGAGTCTCCTATGCGAAAAATTTTACTGACTGCTGCCTTCGCAGCCCTCACCCTCGCTTCCTCTGTTTCCGCGAACTGGATCACGGGCGAGCCTACGATCCTGGCCGTCAATTCCGGGGAGGCCGCCTTCCACACCGCCCTCACGAGTGACCAGCGGCTCGACGTAAACCTCACCGCAGGCGCAGAAGGCAAGGCTGACCTCACCTTCACGACGAAAGCATCAGAGAGTGCGCTGTCTCTCACCGCTCTCCCCGTCCTCGTAAGCGAAGAAGCCGGCTTTGCGGATGCAAAGCTCACCATCACGCCGCTCGTGAATGATGCGAATGGCCTGCGCTTCTACCTTGTCGATACCGGCGAAGCCGGCGGCGCGCATATTGTTTCCTATAAAGGCGCCGCCTTCAAGAGCGCCTTCTCTGCCGCTGAACTTCAAGACGTGACCGGCACATCCTATTTCACAGTAGAAAAGAAACAGCTCCTCTTCCACACGAAGGAAAATGGCACAGACGCCACCTATACTCTTTCCCTCGATACAAAGTCGCTCACATTCACAGCGGTAAAATGAGTGGATACTGGTGACGAGGGAAACACGGATAGCCTCACATCATCTTTCACTCCGCTCTGCGCCTCCAACCTCCGCCCTGCGAGCACCTCCTTCCAAAGGAAGGAGGGATAGATACACTCAAAACGCCCCACATTCTCGCCCCTTCCTCTGGAAGGGGCTGTCGAGCATAGCGAGACGGGGTTGGCTCCCCCCGTATGTTGGAAATGCATTTCCCCGTATCGCTATCCCCACCACTTTCGGGCATCGCCCTTTATAAAAATCGACGCGGAGCTATGCATAAAAATTCTTGCAAACGCTGATTCTGCGATTGAATCAGCGTTTCCTTAATACAGCACAGGGATCCAATACGCTTCATTTCCCGCGATGCGTTCATCACTGAAGCGGGCATAGAGCGCAGAGGGCGTATCGCCTAACATGAAGCAGGACAGTGTCACATAGCCTTCCATGATGCCGACATCCGTCTTCGTGATGATCTTCTGCTGCGGGACGCAGCGCTGTACGAGATTCGAATCACTGTCCCGCGCCACCACATAGTCATCGCTGTCGATTTTCTTCCGGTAGATCTTCTCCCCGCGGCCATTGATGATCTCGATCCCGCGCCCTTCACGGCCCCAGATGGGCTTTCTGATCCAAAGAGAATCCTCGGGCATATCTCCGAGCTTGAAATCACGCTGGAAATAGCTTTCCGGAAGGTAGGTGCGGATGATCTCCTTCTCCTTTTCCGTGAAGAAGGAGGGGCTCTTTTCCATCAGCGCATAGATGAGCGCCTGAAAACCCTTCGACTGCATGATGAGCGACTCCGGCGGATTCATCATATGGAATTTTCCCGCCTTGTACCCATCCATCAAAAGCTCTCCCAGAGAAGACGCATCCTGATCCGCCGTCTCTTCGATGAGGATCTCCATCGGATGCATGCGATAGAGGAAGGAGACGGTCCTCCCGTCAGGAAGCGCGAGGCTTCCGTCCTCCATCACCGCCAGATGGTAGAAGGACTCGAAGACGATGGTGTCTCTCATCGAGGGATCGATCGCATCCTGCATCGCCTGCATGAGGAAGCGCGTCGTCCCGAGGTCCTCCACGTAATCATCGAAGCACGAAAACAGCATCGGATGCGCGAGCAGCTCCTCGCGACTCGTTCCGCCTGAGCAGCGAAGGAAAATATCCTTCATCCAACTCCGCAAGCGATCCCACTCGCCTTCATTCGGATCCTCTTTGAAAAAATACCGCGCCGCGACACCATTCGCATAGTAGGCCTCGATCTCCGCGCATGGCGTGTCCGCATTGATCTCCACCATCTGGATCCGCCCCGACTGATCCATCACGTAGTCAAAGCGCGAGAGCCAGCTCGGAAGATCCTTCATCGCATTGCCTTCGTGAAGGTACTTTCGCATCTTCTTCGGGATCTCCATCTCATCGAAAAATTCATCGCTCTGCGACTGAAAACGCCGGACGGCCTTTGCGAAGATCGCATAGAGCGCCGCGCTCACCCGCCGGAGGAGATCCGCCTGTTTCTTCTCGATCACGAGCGGCAGATGCGTCGGATAGCGGAAGGGATAGCCCGGATACTCGACATAGGGAAATATCGTCCGATCAATGTCATCCATGTACGTTTTTTCCATCAGGAGGCACCTCCGCTTCTCACGCCCGCGCCGCCAAAGCCGGTCTTGCCGCCGGCCGGCGCACTGACAGAGGTCTTGCCCGCGGGCGGCTGCCCCTGCTTCACCGCCGTCCCCGCCGCCGTCCCTGCGGCAGCACCCGGCTGCTGGGTCTGCGTGTACGCCGGACGCTTGTCATTTAATACATTGCCCGTATTCCTGTCATAATGCCCCTGATAGCCGCCGATGCCATGAAAGAGGAAGTAGCTCATCAGCATCATCGGAAGGAGCGAGGACATCCCGGAAACGTAGTTCAAGTTATCATTCTCGTCACGGCGGAATGTGACCTCGTCCCCATTATCATACTTCGCCGTCTCTGTGCCATCCTCATTCTTGATGAGATGGTACGTGCGGCCATTCTCATCCGTCAGCGCCTCCCCCTTCGGCGCCTCCTGTCCGCAGCCCGCCAGCATGAGCGGCGCGCTGACTGCCGTAAAAGCCGCAAGGATCGCAGCCGTCTTCGAACTGATATGGATCATGATGGATCCTCCTTCTTTGGGTACAATCATTTATTTATATTATAGCATAAAAATAGCACGCCTCCGCCAGCTTCGCCGATCTGCCAAGCGCTGCCTCCGCCCCTTTGATCCCACGCAAAAAAGAGCCGTGATCTCTCACGACTCTTTCTCTTATACCGGCCGCTTATTCGTCGGCAAGTTCACTGGTGACGACGCGGCGCAGGCCCTGAAGGGCGTGGGACTGCAGTCCCGCTGCCGCATGACCGGCATCCAAGAGCTGCTGATCCGTGGCATCCAGCTTCAGCTGGTTGAAATTGATATTTTTCACGGCCGCCTTGCCGTCAGCTTTGGTTCCGTTTTCGACACGGACCTGAAGTACGAGATCGGTCATTTTTGCTTTTGCAGTCATAGAGATAGTTTCCTTTCTTCCTTTTTCAAATAGTTACATGCAATCCCCTAGGGAAGGTTGATGGGTTCGGGCGTTACCGCGAGAAGTTTGAAAGCAGGGATGAGTAGCCAGGGATTAGTGGCTAGGGATCAGGGGTGCCGAGTGACTAATGACTTGAATACTACCTTCGGGCATCGCCCCGTTTCGTCATCCTGAGCGGCGAAAAACGTCGTATGTGAGATAACGAATGCCAGAACAGTGGCGACCTGAGCCCTCGATCTCGGCGAAGCCGCCACCTTCATTCCTCATTCCTCATTTTTCCCTGAAGTTTGAACGCAGAGATTAGGGATTAGTGGCTAGGGATTAGGAGCTACAAGTAACTAGTGACTTGTGACTTAAATACTACGTTTGGGCATCTCCATTATTTATACTCTGCGGCGCTTCCATATTTTATGCACCGCACCACCATTTCTCATTTCTCATTTCTCATTTCTCATTCGAGCAAAGCTTTCATCCGCCATCCATGGGCGAGGCGCCCACGAGCTAACCCCGCCCCCTCAAACCGCAGCGAAAGCTGCGGTTTTTCTTGACTTTCTCCTGAAATAGTGTAATATGTAGGAAGCATTAAAAAGTGTATACTTATTAGCGAGGCACAAGCGCTCGCAGAAGGAGAATCACATGGAATTTTTTATCGATACCGCTGATGTGGAAGCCATCCGCAAAGCCAATGATATGGGATTTATTTCCGGCGTCACCACGAATCCGTCTCTGATCGCCAAGGAAGGCAAAGACTTCCACGCCACCATCAAAGAGATCGCCTCCATCGTGGATGGCCCGATCTCCGCAGAAGTCCTCGCCGATGATGCGGAAGGCATGATCGCAGAAGGCAAAGTCCTCGCTGCCCTTGACCCGCATGTCGTCGTCAAGATCCCGATGACCGCAGAAGGCATGAAAGCGGTGAAGGGTCTCGCAAAGGCCGGTATCCGCACCAATGTCACCCTGATCTTCTCTGCCAACCAGGCTCTGCTCGCTGCACGCGCCGGCGCTTCCTTCGTTTCCCCTTTCGTCGGCCGCATCGATGACATCGGATGGGACGGCGTCGAACTGATCCAGACCATCTCCGAGATCTTCGAGCTTCACGGCATCGAGACGAAGATCATCGCTGCCTCCATCAGAAAGCCGCAGCACATCACCCAGTGCGCTCTCGCCGGCGCTGACATCGCGACCGTCCCCTTCCAGGTCCTCATGGATGCGATGAAGCACCCGCTGACCGACAACGGCATTGCCCGCTTCAAGGCTGACTGGGCTGCCGCTCACATGAAATAATTGAGGATTTCGGTTATAATAAAAGGAGTTGCCAAAAGGCAGCTCCTTTTTTCCTAGTCTTTTTACTGGTCTGAATCAGCAAGGATTTTTCAAATATACGATCCCTATGTCTATCAATCTTTCTCATCTCAAAAAGCTGATCGCGACAATGATCCCGATCCTGATCGCCCAAGTCTCCACCGTCGGCATGAACTTCATGGACTCGACCATGTCCGGTCACGTCAGTGCAAACGACCTGGCCGGCGTCTCCATCGGCGCCAGCCTCTTCCTTCCCATCCAGACGACTGCGATGGGCCTTCTCACCGCTGCGACACCGATGGCCGCGCAGCTCATGGGGAAGAAAGAAAAGGAGAGCATCCCGATGATCATCCGCACGGGACTCTACCTCGCGCTCCTGCTCTCTTTCCTTTTCGCCCTTCTGTACTACCTCCTCATCGATACGGTCCTCGAAGGGCTTTCCCTCGCCCCCGCAGTTTCCTCCATCGCCAAGGACTACATGCTCGCACTTGTGGGCGCATTCCTTTTTGAAATGCTCGCGATGCCGCTGCGCTCACTAACTGACACGGTAGGAGCGACGACGATCTCCATGCGTCTCTTCCTCCTCGCCCTCCCGGTGAACGGCCTTCTGAACTACGCCTTCATCTTCGGGAAATGGGGGGCTCCCGCCCTGGGCGGTGTCGGAGCCGGCATTGCGACTCTTCTTACCTACGTCTTTCTAGTCCTGCTCTTTCTTGCTGTCATCCTGTCTCATAAGCCATTCATGGGCCACGCGCTCTTTTCCTCACCGGAAAGCCGCCTCTTCGTCTGGAAAGAGTACATGGCACTCGGCATCCCGAATGCGCTCGGTGTCTTCATGGAAACGAGCCTCTTCGGCTTCATCATCGTATTCATCACAAAATTCGGCACAGAAACCATCGCGGCGCATCAAGCGGCGCTCAATTTCTCCGGTATCATCTACATGATCCCCATGAGCTGCTCCATGGCGATGACCATCCTCGTCGGCTACGAGGTCGGAGCCCGCCGCTATGACCTTGCCCGCGAATACTCCAGACTAGGGCTCCTCACCACACTCACCGGCGCAGCCATCACCATCACCGCGACGCTCTTCTTCCGAAAGGAGATCATTTCTCTCTACAGCACGGATCCTGCCGTCATTGCGCTTGGCAGCCTCTTTCTTGTCTACTGCGCCGGATGGCAGCTCTTCGATGACATCGCCGCTCCCATCCAGGGGATCCTGCGCGGCTATAAGGACGCGAAAGTCCCTTTCTTCCTCATGCTCATCGCCTACTGGTTCGTTTGCTTTCCCTCCGGTCTTTTCTTCGACTACGTCCTCTCCCACGGTCCAGAGTCCTACTGGCAGTGCATCGACCTTGGCGTCGGCACCTCGGCCCTGCTCCTCATCGGACGGCTGTGGTGGATAGAGAGGAAAGTGACTAGGGATTAGGGATTAGGACTCTGCGCTTGAATCAGTGTTTCCCTAGTCCTGTCCCCTCCTTTGGTGCTACAATAGTATCAAAGGAGGTCTTTTTATGAAACGAATTTCTCTTTTACTCATGTCCCTCATCTTCTGCCTCAGCGTCCTTGTTCCCGCGAAGGCGGCTGATCCGGCTGTGAATCGAAGTCTGGGATACTTCGAGAATACACGCACCGTGCTCCTGCTACGGGCGCGATACAGAAGCGGTGAGGAAGCCGCTGCCTACGTGAACCGCGAAATGGAAAGGATCTTCCGCTATCCGTATTACCGCACCCTGGATCCGATCGAGTACGAGGCTGACCTCTACTCGGCCTCCCAGCTAAAGGAGCTCGCTGAAAAAGCAAATGCAGACATCGTCGTCATGCCTGTCATCACGGAGTGGCGGCAGGTCGTCTATCACCGCTCCTTGTTCTGCGACGCTGATGACATCGTAGAGACACGCGCCGTCTTCGATATCTATTCCTATAAGAAAGGGGAGCCGTCCGTCCGCGATGACCGCGCGACCTACTGGAACAGCGAAGAGGAGGGCACCGTCAGAAATCGCTATATCTTCGATGACCTCATGCAGGATATCCTGAAGACCTTCCCCTACCGCCGCGTACCGACGGATATCGCAAGAAATCTCACCGGTGATCCCGATCGAACCCCGCTCGCAGAGATGAGAAAATAGATCGCACTCCGATGGAGCCAAGATGAGCCCATGGGACGCTAAGCCTATGGCCCAACAAAAACAGGAGCCTCGAAAAAGCGCTCCTCGTATTTATATAAAATTTGCTAAATACTCAAAATTTACCAATCGTTTTAGGGTTGACAATTCCTGATATAAAAACTGGAATGATTGGTTTAAGCAAAAATCATGCACTTTAGTAAATGGAAGTCGGAAACCCTTAAATTTATGAGAGTTTCCGACTTCAAATGCCGAAACCTTTGGACTTATGAGAAAGTTTTGGTATAATAGAATCAAAAATGCAGGAGGCGCATGATGACTAAATTGATAAATCGCCCTCAATATCTGAACCAGTTGATACAAAGCAAGGATGTAGATTTGGTGAAGATTATCACGGGAATTAGGCGTTGCGGCAAATCGTCCTTACTGGATCTATTCCATCAATATTTGCTGGAGAAAAACGTGCCGTGTTCTCATATCATCCATATGAACATGGAGTCTTTGCGTTATCGGAACTTAACTGACTATATATCTTTTTATGATTACGTCAGCAAGCAAATCGAGGGAGAATGTAAGACTTACCTTCTTTTTGATGAATTACAAGCAGTCAATCATTGGGAAAAGGCAATCGAATCATTCCGGTTAGATTTTAATGTAGACATCTATATCACCGGTTCTAATGCTTACCTGCTGTCTTCCGAGTTTTCTACACTGCTCTCAGGTAGATACATTGAGATAAAGATGCTACCTCTGTCATTTAAGGAATTTTTGAACTTCTATGAATTTGCTGTAGATGTAACGATGGATGAAAAATTTCAGAAGTACCTCCAGTTTGGTGGTATGCCTATTTTAAGAGAATTCAAATTCAATGAGGCTAGAAGTAATCAAGCATTGGAAGGGATCTATTCCACTGTCATACTGCGAGACATTTTGCAGCGTAACCGCGGAGCCGATGAAGCAACACTCCAAAAAATTATGTTGTTTTTATGTTCCTGTATTGGCAGTATTATTTCTCCAAATAGCATTGGCAATGTTCTCTCTAATGAGGGCGATATTCACATTGGAAAGCAGAGAAATATAGCAGGAAAAACAGTTGCAAAATATATTTCTATGCTGTGCAATGCATTTGTATTCTTTTCTGTCAGTCGATACGACGTAAAGGGAAAACAGCTTTTGAAAACACTGGGCAAGAACTATATCGTTGATATGGGTTTTCGTAATATGTTGTTAGGCTATCGAGATGCTGATCGTGGACATATTATTGAAAATATAGTATTCCTGGAACTTCTCCGCCGTGACTATCGGGTGCATATCGGGAAAGTAGGAGAAACGGAAATAGATTTTATTGCGGAAAAGCCAGACGATAAGGTATATATCCAAGTGACCGAGAGCATGCAGTCACCAGAGACTCGTGAACGGGAACTTCGTCCACTGCGCCTTATTCCGGATAACTATGAAAAAATAGTATTGTCTATGGATAGAAGTTTTATTCATTCTTATGATGGGATAAAGGTTGAAAATTTGATAGATTGGCTACTTAACAAATAAGCATTGTAGTATATGATAAAAATTCTGTAAAATTATTCATGGATGAAATATATCAACGTTTCTTATACCCAAGAATGGCTGGTGTAATTGCCAACTGCATTAGCAAATGGTTTGATGGGAAGTGACTAAAGCAACAAGCCTGAAGCCGTACCTGAGCTCTAAACAGGAAGAACCCCATGGGAATTTCTCCAGCTTCCCATAGGGTTCTTTCTGCGGTTCGGCATATCATCACGTTTTCCAAAATTGATTATATCACAAAATTTGCTTATGATTTAGTTTCTAAAAAGGAGTGATTAAGTATGAAAAAAGAAATAGCAATAGCCATGTTGGCATGCCTGCTTTCATTGAGTTCTTCTGCAGGAGCCACAGATACGACTGCTAACCATACCGGTACAGTGAAGTTGTCAGAACTTTCAGATAGCAAAAACACTGTACCTAAAAACGAAAATGATTTTGGGTTTATGGACTTCTATTATGGTGAACCATTAGAAGAGATTCAGGGAAAATACACTATAAAACAATGGGATGAAGAATGGGAGTTACGTAATCTGGCGCCGCGGGGCTGTCTGGGACTCACAAAGCCTGCCTCTATCACATTACGATTTAAAGATAAAAAATTAAGAAGTATGGATGTGTATGTATCAGGCGATAAACGAAATATTTCCCAATTCCTGATTAAAGAATATGGAACACCGGTCATTCATAATAAAGTTCCCGGTAAAACGGAGTATTACGCATGGAAACGAAATCAAATTGCCATACTGTATCAGCATGATGATAATGATGAAGACGTACTCCTGCATTTTATGCCTGCCAATTTAGTAACGGTTTCCTATAGATAAAGACATGTATTATTTACACACCAAAAAGGGGCTGTGAAGAAATGAAGATTCATTTCTTCACAGCCCCTTTTTTCATACTTCAAAATATTTTTTCATATAATCCACGAAGATCTTGACAGGCGTAGACTGGAGCATGGCCTGCTTGAAGATGAGGTGGCTCGGGCGCAGGATCGGGCGCTTCTGGCGGTCGTAGATCATTTCGCGATTGACATTCGGCGTACACTTCGGGAGAAGGTCTGCCGGGATGAGCGACTGTCCAAGGCCATGATTCACGATCTCTACGCAGGTGAGACAGTCAGAAACGGTCAGAAGAAAGTGCGGAGATTCGGAGAAATTCTGACGCCACCAACGGCTTCTCAGCTCATCCAGCGACGGGTCGCTGCGATAGCGGATGGACGGCTGGTTCGGCAGGGTATCGTAGTCGATCTTCTGTGCAGAGATGAGATAGAGCGGTGCATCCTCGAGAAGGATGTCCGCATCAGGCCATTCCTGATTGCCGCGAACGATGGCGAGATGGATATCCTCCTTCTTGACCAGCTTCGTCAGGCGGTCGCTCGTATCCGTCGTGAGCGAGATCTCGATGTCATTGTACTCATCGACGAAGCCCTTCAGAATGGCCGGCATGTGCGACTGCGCGAAGGACTGGCTCGCACCGATGCGCAGCACGCCGGAAATGGTATTCGGCTCATGTGTCACGAAGTTCTTCATGTCTTGATACTGCTGCAGTTCTTTTTCGGCAAAGGAGAAGAGGCGATTTCCCGCATCGGTGAAATGGACGCCCTTATTGGTGCGAATAAAAAGCGGACAGCCGATCTCTTTTTCCATCTGGCTCAAGCGATACGTCAAAGACGGCTGGGTCATAAACAGCCGCTTGGCGACCTTATTGATGCTGCGTTCTTCTCGAAGATAGATCAGAATCTTCCAATCCGTGTTATTCATGGCACTACCCCTTGCGCGGCACGCGCGCCTACTTGATATAAAATAATTTTATTACAGTATATCACGTTGGACGTGTGATTGCTATAGGGGAATGGGATCGGAAGAGAGGTAAACAGTTCGGGGTGAGCCCGTGGGGCATGTCACCAGTCACTCGGCGCTAGGGAAACACTGATTCAATCGTTGTCAGATTTTATTCTTGAATTTTTATACATGGCGAGGAATAGCCTGACGCGAATAGCGAGCTATTTAAGGAAGGCTATGACGAAGTCATGTATAAAAATTCTTGTGGAATCTGACTCTGCGATTTAATCAGCGTTTCCCTAGAATAGCGCATACGTGCTGATTTCCGTACTGCAATAGAGATTTCTCGACTTCGCTCGAAATGACAACGGCGCGAATCGCTATCAAAATTGCGGCGAAGCCGCCGCCCGCCTCCCTCAATCCTCATTTTTTCCCCTGAACCCTCAACTATCTTACCACACCTTGCCTAACGCTCTCCCCTTTGCTATGATACGGATAGAGGTGATGATCGTGAATAACAAGAATGGCATTTTCAAAATGATCCTGCTCGCACTTTTGGGCGCATTCCTTGCCAAGGGGCTGCATGCAAGGCAGGAGGCATATACACCGACAAAGAAAGAGGCAGAAGGCTGGCAGGCGCTGGCTCCCATCAAGAAGGCCTTCTGGCTCCTGCACCCCATGCGGGCTTTCCATTTCTTCCTGCTCCAGCAGTCGCTGGCTCTGACATGGAAGCTCGGGAAGAAATATCTGAAATAAACAGCGGATGCACGGCATGGCAGGAGGAGTAACCGACCCCTGCGGCCGATATGCGCTCCCCCTTCCCCATCCCGGACAATAAAAAAGGGGCTGTGAAGAAATGAATCCCCATTTCTTCGCAGCCCCTTTTTACTTTGCTTTCATTTGGTTCAGGGTTCAAGGTTCAGGGGTGAAGTGGCGGCTTCGCCGCCTTTTTTAAAAGATGGTATTCTCGTATCGCAGCCTTCCCCTCTAGGGGAATGTGCCCGAAAGGGGCGGATAGGGTGACTATGGCATGAAAGACAGCTGGGATAAGGTTTCCCGGTCACTCCTATGAGAGCTGCAAGTCCCCCGCGGCAGATGGAACGCGAAAATGAGATGATCGTTATTTCACATCGACTTTTTTATTGCCCTTCGCCGGAAAACAGATGCGGTAAGCTCCGGAAGGTGCATCCCTTTTCATGACTCTCATCTGCCCTCTACGAATCCCATTTTCTTCGCATTTTTGTGAAGCTCTGCAAATCCTGCACCAGTGTCTGCTTCTTCTGCGATGCTGACGCAGTTGTCCGCGATACGGCTCAGGTTGTAGAGAAGGTCGGAGAAGTAAGGTGTCATATTGGCATGGCACTCGCCTGCTTTCACACGCTTCAGATGTGCCTTATTGCAGCGTCTCTCCGAGCGGCGCATCTGATCCGTGTCCCTGAATATATCGTTCACCATCTCTTTGGAGCCTGTTTTCACGGCTTCGACAGAGCGCGAGAGAAGCGACTGGGCAAGTGTGATGCACTTCACGATTTCTTCCTTGGCTACCGAGGAGAACACACGGTTCTGCGCGACCACCTCCCGGCAGACCTCATCCATATCCCTGCATCGCTCCGCCATGCGTTGGATATTATTCGTGACGAAGTGAAGCCTCGCCGTTTCCTCCGACTGCTGTTCGGTCAGATAGCCGCCGGAAAGCAGCTTGGTGATGTACTCGGTGACTCGTCCCTGCAGCTGTTCCAGGATCATCAGATTCTCTTGAAAGGCCTCATAATCCTTGGCGGTTCGCTGGCTGTCAAGGACGAACTTCAGCTGGTTCAGCGTCCGGTCAGCCAGTCCGACCAGACGCTCAAGCTCCAAAGAGGCAAGGTACATGGCAGCGGCCGGCTTATCGAGCAGATTGTTATCCAGATATTGCGGCTCATAGGCGGCCTTGAGATTCTTGTCTTCCCCGCGGATGATGGCTTGGACGATCTTGACCATGACAGGGATGAATGGCAGCCATGCCAGCGTACATACGACATTGAAAGTCGTGTGTGCATTGGCGATCTGACGGGAAATGATATCGATCTCACGGCCGCTCGGCGAAATGTACTGCACGAACTGCGCAAAGAGCGGAATGATGCACAGGCAGACAAGACTTCCGCTGATATTGAAAATGCTGTGCGCGATCGCGGTGCGCTGCGCATTTTTCGTCTGCCCGATCGATGCCAGAATGGCTGTGATCGTCGTACCGATGTTATCTCCCAGAAGGATCGGGATCGCACCGGTAAGGCCGATGACACTGCTGACGCCGTCAGCTGCCGGCTGGGCCGCAAAATTCTGCAGCACGGCGATCGTAGCCGAGCTGCTCTGTACCACCAGCGTCATCACGCCGCCGAGGAGTACGCCCAGGACCGGTGTCGAAGAGACTTCTGCCATCAGTTCGACAAAGACGCTGCTGCCTGCGAGCGGCTTCATCACATGTCCCATGATCTCGATCCCTTCAAAGAGCAGTCCGAAAGAGAAGATGACCATGCCGATATTCTTCAGCTTCTCTGTCTTGCCGACAAACTGCAGCATGAAACCGATGAAAATGATGGGATAAATGTAGTCGCTGAGCTTGAATGCCAGGAGCTGTGCTGTCATCGTGGTCCCGATGTTCGCACCGAAGATGACGGAGATCGCCTGCGGCAGTGTCATCAGTCCGGCACTGACGAAGCCGATCGCCATGACTGTGGTCGCCGAGCTGCTCTGCAGGACTGCCGTCACCAGCGCTCCGGCGAGCGCCCCCATGATCGGATTCTTTGTCAAAAAGCTGAGAATCTTTTTCATGCGCTCCCCGGCAGTTTTCTGCAAGGCATCACTCATCGTATTCATGCCGTACAGGAAAAGCGCCAGGCCGCCGATCAGGCCAAAGCAGATCTTGACTGTTTCATTCATTCCGTGCTCCTCCTCAGGAAACACGGACTCCATCGTCTTGCGCTGCAATCAGCGTTTCCTTCCCTATATGAACCTTGGGAAACGCTGATTCAATCGCAGAGTCGAATTTCATATGGATTTTTATACATAGCTTCGTCATCATCCTCCTTAAATAGCTCGCTATTCGCGTCAGATGATTCCTTGCTCTGTATAAAAATCCAAGAATGAAATCTGACAACGATTGAATCAGTGTTTCCCTTGATAGACATACGAACCCCTTGCGAAATGAGTCCTGTTTATAAATAAATTATATAAAAAAAGCGGGAGTCCATCTATCATCGTACAGTAAAGTTTGTAAAGAGAATGTAAGCAAACCAAAAGCCATGAGAATCGCCGTTTCTCATGGCTTTTGCTTACTCTTTATTTTCATTCATTATCCCATAAAATCAAACCGTTTTGTCCTTCAAAAGCTCTTTCGCCATGTGTCTTGCGTGGTCCATCGCGGGAAGGAGCGCCTCTTCCATCCCCGCCGCATAGAGCGTGATCCCCAGATAAAAAGCCATCTCATGGTAGGGTGTCCATTCGTTCTCTTCGGGAAATGCAAGGTCAGACGGGGAAAGCCGCTCCGCGGAAAGCTTCCCGCCATGCACGGCAGCGAGAAAGCGCATCCCATCCTGCTTACAGATCGCCACGCCTTCGAAGCCGCAAGCCCTGATGGCAAGTGCCATACGCCCCATAGCGACCATGTCCATGGTCAGTGCAAGGATCGTAAGAGGCTTCACGGTTCTCTTTCGGATCTCCTCTATAGCCCGGCAAAGAGCTGTCACTCCCTCTCCCTTCACGGAGCCCACAGGAAGAAAACAGATCCCTTTTCCCTCAGCAGCGACCAAGGAAAGACGCCGGGTCAGCACATCGAGCGTGTCATTTTCATTATACTTCATGCCAGCCTCCGGGAAGCTCTCGAAATGGTATGCGGTGCAGCGCTTAAGGAAGCCTCTTCCGGGAGGTCCCCGGCCAGCAGCTCCTCACCCGCGCCCTTCCATCTGTGCGATCCGGCGCTTTCGCTCCTCCAGATCTGTCTCACGAAGGCTCTGCACCGTGGTGCCGTAGATGAGTGCGACAGAGATGATATTCATGATGAGCGAGGAACCGCCATAGGAAATGAAGGGCAGCGGGATCCCGGTGACCGGAAAGCAGCCGATGACCATCGCGATATTGACGATGCCCTGCACGGAGATCAGCATGGTGAGTCCGTAAACGAGAAGCGCCGCATAGGTCTCCTTCAGCTTTCTAGCCGCAGCGAATCCCGCAAGAAGAAAAACGAGGTAGAGAATGAGGACGAACACAGAGCCTATGAAGCCAAATTCCTGACTGAAAACGGCGTAGGCAAAGTCGGTGTACTGCTCGGGAAGGTAGAGAAATTTCGACATGCCTTCGCCGACGCTTTGCCCGAAGAAGCCGCCGGAGCCGACAGCGATGAGGCTCTGCACCGTCTGATAGCCGCGGTTCGCCGCATAGGAGAAGGGATCCCAAAGTACAACCACACGGTCCATGCGATAGGGGGCTGCAATGACGAGAAGGACAAAAGTGAATACAGCGACCCCCACGCCGAGGAAGATCTCAAAAATCGGCAGTCCCGCCACGACATAGAGAAGCACGGGAAAGAGCAGGATCATACCGGCCGTCCCCATATCCGGCTGTATCAAGACGAAGAGTGCCATCGCGAGCGGCCCATAGAGCGGCCAAAAATACGCAATCATGGAGCGAAAGGTGTTTTCCTTTTTCTTCCTGTCAAAAACATGGAAGAACGGACGGAGAAAACGCTTGATGAGCGTGATTTTCTCTCCTTTCTGGATCCGTTTCGAGAGGAAGGAGGCGGCCCAGATGAGGCCGGTCACTTTCGCGACTTCGGACGGCTGGAGAGAAAAGCCTGCGAGCATGATCCAGCGTGTCGCCCCATTCGCCCGATGCCCGGCTAAAAAAACGAGGAGGAGCAGCACCAGGGTGAATCCGACCCACATGACAGCCCCACCGCGGATGAAGCCTTTCGGCAGCCAAGCCACGACGGCGCCGATGGCCAGACTGAGCCCCAAGACCCCGACATGCTTCAAAAAGTGGGTATACGGCCCATCGCCTGCCGCCATATTCATATAGTAGGTGGCATTATAGACATTCATCGCCCCGATGGCGATCAGTATGGCGGCCGCGATGAGCATCCATTTCAGACACTCGGGCACATACTTCGTATCCTTCAGGGACGTCTCGCTACGAGACGACATATGAGGTTCCCCTTTCTGGAAAACTTCTCTTCATATTCTGTCTCCACATCCCCTGGGACGGGAGCGGCATGAAGATCATAGGTCACGTCCGAAAGCTGCCAGCCCATGGCCTCAAATTCTTCGACGGAGAAATCAAAAAGATCCTTGTTATCCGTCTTGAAGCGGATCTCACCGCCCTCTTTTAAAATGACGGCGTAACGTTTCAGGAAATCACGATAGGTGAGGCGACGCTTGGCATGGCGCTTCTTCGGCCAGGGGTCGCTGAAGTTGAGGTAGATCACATCGACTTCGCCTTCGTCAAAAATATTCAGGATCTCGCTCACATCGCCTAAAATGAGACGGACATTGTCTACCGGCGGATCCTTCTCCGCGGTCTTCTGTGCGGCATAGTAGATGACGCCTTCCTGCACCTCCATGCCGATGTAGTTCACATCAGGATGGAGCGCGGCCATGCCGGAAATGAACTGGCCTTTGCCAGTGCCGAATTCTACATGGAGCGGCTGCTCCGGACGGGGAAACTGTGTCTCCCACTTACCTTTCATGTCAGTCGGTTCCTCCAAAAAGAGGATGGAGGTGTAATTTTTGATGGCTTCTTCGATCCAGGGTTTACGTCTGAGACGCATGGGAGACTCCTTTCGGGAATAAAGTAAAGTGACTAGGGATTAGGGATTAGGAGTGACTGGTGACTGGAGATTAGACTAAGAGACTGGGAGACATTAGACATCTGACGTCTGACAACTCCAGCGGGCATCGCCCTATTTATATTCTGCGGCGTTTCATTATTTTTTGCACCGCACCACCATTTCGCATTTCTCCTTTCTAATTTCTCATTCAAGTGAAGCTTTCAAGCGGAATCAAAGGGCGAACCCTCAAAACCTATTTCTACTGCCCTGCTCCCGCATTCGGTACATCGGGGATCTCTTCTCCCGCGATCTTGACGGGCTGATACCGGCTCCAGTCGAAAGACGGAGCGAAGAGGCGGCGGCGATGGATATCATTGTTCCAGCGCTCGTCCTCTGCCTCCTTGCTGCTTCCGAGCTGCTCGGTATCGTTTCTGACCATGACATTGCCGTACATGGTCATGAGCGTCGTCACATCTTTATCAAAGTCAGGGGAAAGAATGTCGGACTTTTCATCATAGCGAGTCGCCGTAAGTCCCATGAGACCCATGAAGGTATCGTAGAGCATGTCATTGGTGAATGGCATATTTCTTCTATCCCACATGGTCTTCATGGTGCGCGGGTGGCTCCTCTGGTAGTCATCCGAGGTGTAGATCCAGAAGGGAATGTGCACCATCGTGTAGTCGAACTGGTCTGCATTGTGCCCCGGACGCTCAGTGACCTGCTCCCCGTGGTCAGAGAAGTAGAGGACGCTGTCCGCTTTCATGTAGTTCACGGCTTCGTTCATGATGCTTTCGACGACGTAGTCGTTAAAGAGGACGGAGTTGTCATACTCATCATTCATGACGTCAGCCGTCGAGCGTGCCTTTCCCATGCTCTCCGGCCAGTGATAGAACTCGGACGGGTAACGGTCCCAGTAGCTGACGTGGCTGCCCATGAGGTGGACAACGACGAGCTGGCGGCGGTTCTTCGGATCGACCTTCCGCAGATAGGGGATGAGGGCGGTATCGAAGTCCTTCGTCACGACATCTGTACCGACATACTGGTTGATCCAGTACTGATCATCACAGGCACTTCCGATCGCACCGATCGGCGTATCCCAGACACCATAGCGAGACTGGTTTGAGATCCATGTGGTATGGAAGCCGGCCTGCCTTGCCATGTCAATGATGGAATAGGCATCGACCAGCTCCATATCATTGTACTGGTTCTTCTCCGTCAGAGCTTCGGTCAGGACCTGAACGGTCTGTGTGTAGCAGGAATAGGCATGATTGAAGAAGGTATAGTGAGAGTCTGCGGCGGCCTCTGTCTGGAAAGGCGTGGTATTTCTGTGATAGCCATAGACACCCATGTGATCGCGCGTCAGAGACTCGCCGATGATGAGGACGTAGACACCGTCCGGCGCCGCTTTGAGCTGCGCGGCAAGGACGCGATCCTTGATCGATATGCGGCGGCGCTTCTCCACCATCGTCTGGAAATCGGAGAAGCTGGAAAGCGTCTCGTAGGTCTCATAATACACATGCGCAAGTCGCGTCGCCCCGATGGACAGACAGCAGAGACCAACATTCACAAAGAAGAGCAGCGCCATCGCCCACCACGCCTTTCTGGATACGGGAAGGCGGCCATTGAAGGAGAAACGGCTGCTGTGGAAGATGAGCCACGCGAGGATGAGGATCGCAAGCGTCCCCAGGATAAGCTCGGCATACGGGATATTCACATCGATATACTCCTTCGTCTCGGCAAGATTCGTCTGCGCGAGCGCCAAAAGCATATTGATGGAGATCAGAGAATGCGTGATGAAGTAGTAGCCCACATACGTGAACTGGATGCCCACATAAAGGAGCATCAGGACGACGCACGCGATGCGCGCGATCATGCGCCATTTCCCCGGCAGGATCCATGCCGCAGAGAGGCAGGAGATGAACAGATAGAGCGGCGCAGAGAGCTCGCCTGACATATCCGACATGTCGAGCACCACGTCCGTCTGCGTCGAAAGGTACGGCACGATGAGTGAGAGCAGCCACAAAAAGCCGATCGTGATCCACAGATGCACGGCTGCCCGCGTCAAGCGGTGCCGGATAAAATAGGCCGTCACAAAACCGACCTGCAGGAAGAGCAGGAAGACCTTCACCTGCGAAGAAAGCTCAAATCCGCCCGGCGCGCCGAAATACCAGGAAAGAAAAAAGGAAAAGCCAAAAGGCACCAGCGTCGCGATCGCCCACCAGATCTTCCAGTGGCCAGGACTATCTGTCTGCTTTATGTCTTTGGATGATTTTGTATCTGTCTGTTTCATTCTGATGACCCTTGTAAAATATTCATGAACAAGAAAATAACTATATTATTTTATCATATATACGAGACTTTTTACTACACGTATTTCAAAAAAAGCTGCCGCCGGTAAGGCAGCAGCTTTTCTTGAAAGTGCCGATCGCTATTTCCGTGCATAGAGCCGTATTTTCTCCATCAACGATGGTTTCTTTCCCGTTATAAGGAATCTTTTCCACCTTGACCGCTTCCAAATGATAGAAGGGCGCAGTGATGTCTTTGGAAATATGTCCCATTCCCTCACGAAGGATCCCATAGAGCCGGATCCATGTATCTCCATGAATATAGCCTGTGAAATCCTGTCGGGAATTGCATTCAAAATCCACGTACCCGCCTGCATCGTTTTATGCGTGAGTATCCTATGGCCCGCTGCCTGTTTTACGCCGCAGCCTCCTGGTACAGGAAGCATGCCCAGCAGGATATATCAAGCCTATCCCTTCAAGCCATACGCCCTCTTCCTCTCCATTTTCGCAGGCCGATAGCCGCAAAGAGGGCGATCAGATTGATCAAGACAATGCAAGGCCCGGTAGGAATGGACAATGCATACGAAAGTGTGATCCCCACCAGAAAGCAGACAAGTCCCACGAGGGTGGATGTCCAGATGGTGGTCAGATACCGATGGCAGATCTGCATCGCCGTGATGGCAGGAAATACAATCAGACTAGAGATCAAAAGTGCGCCCATCATACGCATGCCGAGCACGATCGTGACTGCCGTCATGAGTGCCAGGACCAGATGATAGAAATGGCTCCGCACACCGGAAGCGGTGGCAAAGGATTCATCAAAAGTCACAGCAAACAAGGGATGATAAAAGAGAATGTACAGGAGGATGATGAGGCTGCCCGCTGTCAAGCTGAGCCATACATCTGCGCTGCTCATCGCCAGGATGCTGCCAAACATGTAATTGGACACATCCGTATTCATCCCTCTGGTGAGAGAAATGACCAAAACCCCCACAGCCAAAGCGCTGCTGCAAAGAAGCGCCGTCGCCGCGTCCCCTTTGATGCGCATGCTTTCCTTCAATTCCAAAAGAAGAAAAGCCGCTCCCATCGTGACGGGGATGGAAACCACCAGCGGGTCAAGGTAAAAGGCATAAGATACCGCCAATGCCGCAAAGCCCACATGCGACAAGCTGTCACCGATCATGGAGTACCGTTTGAGTACCAGACTGGTTCCTAAAAGCGAAGCGCAGATCGAAATCAGGACACCCACCACCAGCGCACGCACCATAAAGGGATACTGCAGCATTTCCAGAACAACAGACATCACAGGATCCCTCCTTGCCGTATGACTTCGGGATGCTCTTTGAGAAAATCTTCTGTCTCACCGAAAAACATCTGCTTCCCTTTCGCCAGATACAAAACCTGATGAACCTCATGAAACACGCGGGGCAGATCGTGGGATACCATCATGATGGTCAGCCCCAGCTCGTGAATGCATCGTTCCAGCATGGCATACATCTCTTCCGTGATGCGAGGATCCAGCCCGGTCACCGGTTCATCCAGTACCAGCACCTGACTGCCCGCCGCTAGTGCCCGCGCCAGAAGCACTCTCTGCTGCTGTCCGCCCGACAATTCGCGGAAAGCATGATCCTTCAAAGAGGAAAGGGATAGAAACTGCAGCATATGCTCTGCGTAATCCCGATCTACTTTTCTGTACCGATAAGGAAACGAAAGCTGACTCAGCCTGCCGGACAATACGACCTCCCACACACTGGCCGGAAAATCCTTTTTCATGGTCTGCTGCTGCGGCAGGTAGCCCATCCCCTTCTGCGCATCCGGCAAATGGAGACGGATCTCACCTGACGCCTGTTTTTTGAGCCCCAGGATCCCTTTGATGAGAGTACTTTTACCGGAGCCATTTTCACCGATGATGCCCAAATAGCTCCCTTTTTCTAAAGAAAAATTCACATGAGACAGCACCGGCCTTCCTTCATATGCAAAAGAAAGGTCCCGACAATCCAATACGCTCATTTAGTTCAATGCCTCCTTCAAGGTCTTGACATTCTGTCTCATCAGATCCACATAGGTGACGCCAGCGTCAAAATCCTTCTGCGTGACGTTATGAATGGAATTGAGCTGTCTCTCTTTGGCTCCTGTCGCCTCTGCAATGGAGCGGCTCATCTGCTGATTGGACAATTCGATATGGAAGATCACAGGGATCTGATCTGCCTTGACCTTATCGATCAAAAAGGCAATGGTCTTCGGATCGGCTTCCGTATCCTTGGCGCATCCCGGGAAAGCCGCATCATATGTCAAACCGTACTCCTTCACAAAGTACAGGAAGGGGAAGCGATCTCCCACGATGATCTCTTTTCTGGCTGCATGATCGATCACATCACGGAAGCTCTGATCCAGATCGCTGAGCTCTTTCATATATGCCTCTGCATTCTTCTGATACTCCTCCGCATGCGCACCATCCAGCTTGGAAATAGAAGCATTCAATTTTTTGACGATCTCACTGGCATTGGCAGGCGCTGTCCATACATGCTCATCCATTTCCGGGCCCGCCTCTTTCTCTGCTTCCTCTTCAGGCTGCATGCCTTCCGGATGCTCTTCTTCTGACAGCTTCACGGCATCCATCATCCGAAATACGTTCCCGGGCTTCTTGCCGGTCGCATCCAGTATCTTCCCTACCCATTCATCAGAGTCACCGCCCGTACAAATGAGAAGGTCACTGTCAGCCACCGCTTTCAGGTCCTTCGGCGAGGGAGAAAAGCTATGGACATCCGTACCGGGTTTCACCAGTATGGTGACTTCGCCATGATCCTTTACGATATGCCTTGCAAAATCATAACTGGGGAAATTGGTGCAGACGATCTGAAGCTTCTTTTCCGGCGGGAGAGAAGCCGCTGACTTCTCTCCCGGCGTGCAGCCTGTCAATGCAACGCCGCCTATCAGGCAAGCGGCAAGCGTCGCTATGAAAAGACCTATTTTTTTCATTTTCATAGTAAGAACTCCTTTACGGTAGAAAGCAGGGATGCCATGTGACCGGAGACGAAAAGGTTTCTTTCTCGCGTTACCTGTGGACAGGCAATGCGCTCCGCCATGATCTTGCAGCATACCGCATCCGCAAAACCAATAGCAGCCCCTCCGGACACCCCTCTTACGAAAGCAGAAACCATTATAAAGATTTGCGACGTTTTCGCAAATATAAGCCCCATTATAATCACTTCCCGCCCTTCCGTCAACAGATTTGCGAAATTTTCTCAAATTTAAAAGGACCCGAACGGGTCCTTCTTTGTGTAAGAAACAAATTATTTTTCCCGGCATTTTTTGCATAAGCCGTAAATGGTGGTCTGCCCCAGATTCATCTGAAACTCATCATTGCCCGCCAAGGCCTGCGCGAGAGCACGCGCGGTCGCATGGTCCACATGGGTCGTCTGACCGCACGAAAGACAGGTCATATGAAGCTCATCCCGGCAGGCATCCGCCCCGACGAACCTATACAATGTTTCTTGTCCATCACTGGCCGCCGATTTCAAGATCAGCCCGGCCTCTGCCAAAGAAGCCAGATTGCGATACACCGCGCTGAGACTGATCGCAGACGCTTCTGAGCGATTCAGCAGAGCCTGTATGTCTCTGGCGGAAAAGGAAGCATCCGGATGATCGTTGAAGAATTGAAAAAGACGCTTGCGCTGTGCTGTCATGTACATACCAATCACCTCATTTGTCCTTCATCTTATAGCAGAGAGGGGAAAAAAGCAAATGCAGGCAGAAGGCCACCTGTAAAAGCCATATTTCGCAAGCGCCTCGCCTGTGATATGATTGTCTCCATGAAGCAGCAGCCTGCGTGAGTGGCGACAGGCTATTCATTGTACAAAGAGGATCCTATGACCGGAATCAATCTTACCCAAGGGCCTTTGCTCCCAAAAATGATGGCTTTCGCCATCCCTTACCTTCTCGCCTGTTTTCTGCAGACGTTCTACGGCATGGCCGACCTCTTCATCACCGGTCTCTTCAATGGCGCCGCACCGATCACGGCCGTCTCCATCGGAAGCCAGCTGATGCATATGCTGACCGTCATCATCGTCGGGCTCGCCATGGGGACGACCGTCTCCATCAGCCGCGCGGTGGGCGGCAGAGATCGGAAGGAAGCCTCCTGCTGCATCGGAAGCTCGGTGCTGCTCTTTGCCCTCTTCAGCCTCGTTAGCACCGTGCTCCTCCTCCTTTCGAGCGATCTTATCCTCTCTTGGCTGAAGACCCCGATGGAAGCATGGGAGGATACAAGGGCGTACCTTCTCATCTGCTTTGCAGGCATCCCCTTCATCGTCGCCTATAATGTCCTTGCCAGCATCTTCCGCGGGCTTGGCGATACAAGGACGCCGATGTACTTTATCGCTCTCGCCGGTCTCATCAATCTCCTGCTTGACTATATCTTCATCGGCCCCATGGCGATGGGGGCCGCCGGAGCAGCCGCAGCCACCATTATTTCCGAGGCCGTCTCCGTCCTCCTCTGCCTCTTATACCTCGCCCGCGCCGACCTTGGTCTTGCCTTCCCGAAGAAGTCCTTCTCCTTCGATGCCCTCCGCATGAAGACGCTCCTTACCATAGGTCTTCCCATCTCCTGTCAGGACGGGCTCATCCAGATCTCCTTTCTCATCATCACCGCCATCGCAAACAGCCGCGGCGTCGAAGTCGCCGCCGCAGTCGGCATCGTGGAGAAGATCATCAGCTTCCTCTTCCTCGTCCCCTCTGCCATGCTCTCGACCGTCGCCGCCTTCGCCGCACAGAATGCAGGCGCCGGAAACGATGAGCGCGGGCGGCAGGCGCTCCTGTGCGGCATCCGTGTATGCATCATCTTCGGCCTTTTTACGACCCTGATCGTCCACTTTTGCGCCGAGTGGGTCATCTCACTCTTCGTCAGCCATGAGCCGGAAGTCATACGCCTTGGCGGTGAATACTTCCGTACCTATGTCATCGACTGCATCTTTGCCGGCATCCACTTCTGCTTCTCGGGATATTTCTCTGCCTACGGGAAATCGATCTACTCCTTCCTGCACAACATGATCTCGATCGTCACCGTCCGCGTCCCCGGCACCTACCTCGCCATCCTCCTCTTCCCCGAGACACTGTCTCCGATGGGCCTTGCTGCACCGATGGGCTCCCTTCTCTCCGCGGTGATCTGCGTGGGGATATATATGTGGAAATTCAGGAAATCCGAGAACTAGGAGCGCAGTGTGACTAGTGACTGGTGACTAGCGACTAGGAGACTGAGAGATAGACGTCAGATATCTGACGTCAGAAATCTGAAGTCTGATATCTGATGTCTAAAGTCTCAAGCGGGCATCGCCCTATTTATACATCGCGGCGCTTCTGATTTCTACGCGACGCCCCACCATTTCTCATTCGAGAAAAACTTTCATTCACTATTAAGGAAACATTGATTAAATCGTTGTCAGATTTAATCAGCATTTCCTTAAAGGGCGGCACGCCCCATGAGCTCCCCTTGCACCCTTTGAACCCAACAAAAAAAGCACCCGCTTACGCCGGTGCTTTTTTGATTGCCATTTCGCTTAGTTTGTCAGGCTGCGGAGAGGCGCAGGAATCTTGCCGCCTCTTGCTACGAATTCATCGGCCTTGAACTTGCTGATCCCCATGACAGGTGCATAGCCCATGAGGCCGCCGAACTGGACCATGTCGCCCGGCTTCTTGCCCGGTACCGGGATGAGGCGGGTAGCGGTGGTCTTGTTATTGATCATACCGATCGCTGCTTCATCGGCAAGGATCGCAGAGAGGGTGGATGCGCTGGTATCACCCGGAACGGCGATCATATCAAGGCCGACAGAGCAGACGCAGGTCATGGCTTCCAGCTTCTCTAGGCACAGGCTGCCTCTTTGAACGGCTTCGATCATTCCGAGGTCTTCACTGACCGGGATGAAAGCGCCAGAAAGTCCGCCGACACTCGAAGAGGCCATGAGGCCGCCCTTCTTGACAGCATCATTGAGGAGCGCGAGAGCCGCCGTGGTGCCGGGACCGCCGCAGCTCTCAAGGCCCATTTCTTCAAGAACTGCTGCGACACTGTCACCGACAGCCGAGGTCGGAGCCAGCGAAAGGTCGATGATGCCGAAAGGCGCATGGAGACGCTCTGTCGCTGCTTCTGCGACGAGCTGGCCAAGACGCGTGATCATGAATGCCGTATTCTTGATCGTTTTGGCCACGACTTCGAAGGGGGCGCCCTTCACATCCTCGAGCGCACGCTTCACGACGCCCGGACCGGAGACGCCGACATGGATCGCGGTATCTCCCTGCGTCACACCGTGAAAAGCACCGGCCATGAAGGGATTATCTTCGACCGCATTGCAGAATTCGACGAGCTTCGTGCATCCATAGGCGTCCTGGTCCTTCGTAAGCTCTGCCGTTTCCTTCACGACCTCGCCCATGCGCTTCACCGCATCCATATTGATGCCAGCCTTGGTCGAACCGATAGCGACCGAGCTGCAGATGCTCTTTGTCGCAGCGAGTGCCTCCGGAATGGAGTCGATGAGCTTCTTGTCCGAAGCACTCATGCCGCGATCGACGAGAGCGGAGAAGCCACCCAAGATATCGACGCCGACAGTGTCAGCTGCGCGCTGCAGTGTCTCTGCGATCGGCACATAGCTGGCCGTCGTAAGCCCGCCCGCCACCAAAGAGATCGGCGTCACCGAGATGCGGCGGTTGATGATCGGCACACCGTATTCTCTGGAAATGTCATGGGTGACCTCGGTGAGATGCTCTGCCTTCCGGCAGATGGTATCGTAGATCTTGTCGCAAAGGGTCTTCTCATCATCGGATACGCAGGAAAGGAGAGAGATCCCCATGGTAACGGTACGCACATCGAGCTTATTTTGGTCAAACATGCGCTCCGTTGCCAGAATGTCTTCTATATCAAGCATGGTGTCTCCTTTCAGATGCGGTGCATAGCATAGAAAATGTCAGCGAGCTGGACACGGATCTCTACCCCCAGCGCTTCACCCTGTTTCCCCATATGATCCTGGATCTCCTTTAAGGAATATGCGGCGTTCTCCATATCGCACATCAAGATCATATCGAAGATCCCGTCCACGATGGTCTGGGAAATATCAAGAATGTTCACGTTCTCTTCCGCCAGCTGTTTTGCTACACCGGCGACGATGCCGACACGGTCAGCACCAATAACAGTCACAACAATTTTCTTCATCAGGTTTCATCCTTTCCTTCTTTGCTTGCAACAGCTGCCCACGTGGCATTGCCTTTATTATAGCATAAAAAGGGGGTTCAGGGTTCAGGGTTCAGGGTTAGCCCCTGGGGGCGGCTCGCCCTTGATTACGTTTGAAAGCCTCGATTGAATGAGAAATTAGAAATGAAAAATGCGAAATGGTGGGGCGGCGCATAAAAATCAGAAGCGCCGCGGAGGTTTAAAACTAGCGGTTTTCTCGTATCGCAAACCTAATCCCTAGCTACTAATTTCTAATTTCTCATTCGAGCAAAGCTTTCATCCGCAATCCATGGGCGCCCCCGCCCCACAGGCTAACCCTAAACCCTCTTCCCATTGCTAGATAGTGTATAATAAAAGTAGTGTTATAAAATTTTTATCATTCCCGAATAAGGAGAACACCCATGGGGACACTGAAATATATTTCCTGGAATGTCAATGGTCTCAGAGCCTGCATGAAGAAAGGTTTCATGGACGCTTTCACAGCACTCTCGGCAGACTGCGTGTGCCTGCAGGAGACGAAGCTTCAGCCGCACCAGATCGAGATGGTGCTTCCCGGCTACCACCAGTACTGGAACAGTGCCGTGAAGAAAGGCTACAGTGGTACTGCACTCTTCACGAAGCGGGAACCGCTTTCCGTCACCTATGGCCTTGGCATCGAGGAGCATGATCAGGAGGGGCGTATCATCACCGCCGACTTCGGCAGTCACTATCTCATCGTTTGCTACACGCCGAACAGCCAGCGCGGCCTCACGCGTCTTTCCTACCGCATGACATGGGAGGATGCGATGGCAGACTATATGACAAGACTTTCTCAGGAAAAGCCGGTCATCCTCTGCGGCGACCTCAATGTCGCCCATGAAGACATCGACCTTGCCAATCCCGCTTCGAACCATAAGAATGCAGGCTTCACAGATGAAGAGCGCGGAAAAATGAATGCCCTTCTGGACAAAGGCTTCACCGATTCTTTCCGTTTCCTCCATCCGGATGAAAAGGGAGCCTACTCGTGGTGGAGCTACTTTGCAAAATCCCGCGAGCGGAACATAGGATGGAGAATCGACTACTTCATCGTCTCCGATGCCCTCCGTCCTGCCATCCAAGGCGCCTCTATCCACCCGGAGATCCACGGCAGTGACCACTGTCCCGTAGAGCTCGTATTTGAGGATGAGTGACTAGTGACTAGGGATTAGGTATCAGGGATTAGACTAAAAGACTGGGAGACTCGGAAATAGATGTCTGATGTCTGATGTCTAACGTCTAAAGCGGGCATCGCCCTATTTATACTCCGCGGCGATTCCATATTATTATGCGCCGCACCACCATTTCTCATTTCTAATTCAAGCGAGGCTTTCATTCGTAGCCAAGATTGCCCCCGCAGTCTCCCCTTCCCCATCGAGGCTTGTATGGAAAAAACCATCAAAGACGCCCTTCTTTTCGAGAAGACGAAGAACGGGCTGACGCAGCAGATGATGATACAGATCCTTTTCTTCATCTGCGTTCCTGTCTTCTCCGCACTGGTGCTGCTGCTTTTCTCTGCGACCTACTTTGCCGCGAATGACCCGCATCACTCAGTCGAAGTCTACGGTGCCTTTGCTGTGATCATGCTCCTCATCATCGCGCTCTCCGCTCGGATGAATTACCATTTCTACAACATCACCAGAAACAAGATGCTGATCCCGCTCCAGCAGCTGTCGACGGCTGCACGAGCGATCCAGCATGGCAATTTCAATGTCATCGTCGATCACTACAGCGATGACGAGCTCGGGCAGATGTGCGACACCTTCCGCACGATGCAGACCAATCTTAAAAGCAGTATCGCCGAGCGCGCGCATGCGAATACGAGCCGCAAGATCCTTTTCTCCGGCATCGCACATGACCTTCGGACCCCGCTCACAGCCATCATGGGCTACACCGAAGCGTTGCAGCTCGGACTCGGGCGGACGAAGGAAAAGCAGATGCAGTACCTGAACTCGATCGCCTCCTGCGCAGATGACCTCTCGCGCCTCATCGAAGAGCTCTCGCTTTACAACAAGCTCTCCACGAGCCGCATCATCTGTCATCCGCAGCCCCTCCCTTTCAGCAAGGTCATCCGCAGCTTCATCGCAGAAGACAAGGACTACCTCGACTCCCGAAAGGTGCATGTGACCTATGACATGGATGATTCGCTCATCGCAATGGTGGATGAAAAAGAATTTCAAAGAATTATTTTCAATTTACTAACAAATACGATAAAATATAGAGATAAGGATATTTCCGAAGTACGTATTTCCCTCCATGTCAAGGGGAAATACGCCGAATTCATGTATACCGATGATGGACCGGGCGTCCCGAAGGAGAAGCTGCCTCACATTTTCGAAGCCTTCTACCGCACGGACGAAGCCCGCAGCAAGACCAGCAACGGCAGCGGTCTGGGACTTGCCATCGTGGCTGAGATCATCACCGCACACAAAGGCCGCTACTCGGCGGTCAACAACAATGGCTTGCAATTAATTTTTGAGATCCCGCTGGCAGAAGGGAGTAACACACAATGATCAAAGTACTGGTTGTAGAAGATGAACCGAAAATCGCTGATATGGAGCGTGACTTTCTCGAAGGCTCCGGGTATCAGCCCTATGTCGCTTCCGATGGCAAAGAAGCCTTAAAAATCATGGATGAGGTCGAGATCGACGCCATCATCCTGGACGTCATGCTGCCGGGAGAAGACGGATTCTCTCTGTGCCGCAAAATGAGAGAACGCACGAATGCGCCCATTATTTTCGCCACCGCCCGCACTGAAGACGCTGACATCGTCCGTGGTCTCGGTCTCGGCGCGGATGACTACATCGTGAAACCGTTCCGCGGCACCGTGCTCATGGCGCACCTGCGCGCGCAGCTCGCCACCCACAAACGCCTCACCCAGACGGATACCATCCATCCGCAGGCAGAACAGGGCCTCTATGTCGGCGACCTCAATATCCGTCCGAAAGCCCGTCAGGTCTTCCTGAAGGGCAAGGAGGTGCCGCTCACCGGCAAAGAATTCGACCTGCTCTTCTTCCTTGTGCAGCATCCGAATGAAGTCTTTTCCAAAGAGCAGCTCTTTGAAAAGATCTGGAGCTTCGATCCCATCGGTGAACCCGCAACGGTCACCGTCCATATCAACCGTCTGCGTGACAAGCTGAAAAATGCCGCCGGTCATCCCTATGAACGCATCGAGACCGTCTGGGGCTCCGGCTACCGTTTCCATCTGGACTGAGGATCGTTTTGGTTGCTTAGTTATTTGAAATCAAAAAAGCTCGTTGAACATTTTCGTTCAACGAGCTTTTTTGGTGGGCAGGGTAGCGGGTGCAAAGGGTTCAACAGGTTCAGCGGGGAAGGTAGCGGCTTCGCCGCAAATATATATGGGGCAATGCCCGAAGGCGGTATTTAAGGAAACGCTGATTCAATCGCAGAGTCAGCTTTCATAAGAATTTTTATACATAGCTTCGTCATAACCTTCCTTAAATAGCTCGCTATTC
>ERZ779851.855-NODE-855-length-29437-cov-4.480566_pt1 | contig 29437 bp, 29 predicted proteins | sample MGYA00511094_ERZ779851 | MGnify/ENA primary metagenome ERZ779851 (study PRJEB29588, sample SAMEA2155512) | human gut metagenome | biome: human gut; feature: human-associated habitat; material: faeces | place: Denmark | collected 2008/2010 ...
CGAATTCTATCGGCATCTTTTTTAACTATCCGTGTGTTCACGCGATTTTCTGGCACAGGATAGCACACTTTTTTTACAACATAAAGTTTTATTTTTTGGCGAGGCTGATCTCGCAGATCGTCCGCTGGTTCACTTTGATTGAAATACACCCCGGTGCGACCATCGGCAAGAACCTTTTGATCGACCACGGTTGCGGCGTCGTCATCGGCGAGACTGCCGAGGTGGGCGATAACTGTACCATTTACCAGGGAGTCACGCTCGGCGGAACGGGCAAGGATCACGGAAAGCGCCACCCGACCATCGGAAACAACGTTATGATCGGAGCCGGGGCAAAGGTTTTGGGTCCATTCAAGGTCGGCGACAATTCGAAGATTGCGGCAAACGCCGTCGTTCTCCGCGAGATTCCGGCCGACTGTACATGCGTCGGCGTTCCGGCGCGGATAGTTAAGCGCAACAACGAAAGGGTCGATCTGGATCAGGTACATATGCCCGATCCCGTTTCGCAGGAGTTTTGCCGTTTGCGGAAGGAGATCGACGACCTTAAGGAAATTATTGAAAAGCTCACAAAGGAGGAAGAAAAGTGAAGATATATAACACGATGACAATGAAGGAAGAAGAGCTTCGGACGATCAAGCCGGGAGAGGTCAGCATTTATGCGTGCGGACCGACGGTGTATAACTTCTTCCACATCGGAAACGCGAGAATGTTCGTGGTGTTCGACACGTTAAGAAGGTATCTTGAATACAAGGGCTATAAGGTCAACTTCGTTCAGAACTTCACGGATATTGACGATAAGATGATAAAGCGTGCAAACGAAGAGGGGACGACGGTAGCGGATATTGCGGAAAAATACATCGGCGAATACTTTACCGACGCGGACGGTCTGAACATAAAGAGGGCGACGGTTCACCCCAGGGCAACGGAGAATATCGACGCTATCATCGATATGATAAAAACGCTTGAGGAAAAGGGCTATGCCTATGAGGCGGACGGGGACGTTTACTTTGAGGTTGAAAAGTGCCCGGAGTACGGCAAGCTTATTCATCAGGATTTAGACGATCTAAAGAGCGGCGCGAGGATCGACATTGATGAGAGAAAGCGCTCGCCGCTCGATTTCGCGCTCTGGAAGGCGGCAAAGCCGGGCGAGCCTTACTGGGAAAGCCCGTGGGGCAAGGGAAGGCCGGGCTGGCACATTGAGTGCAGTGCGATGAGCACAAAGTACTTAGGTAAGACGATAGACATTCACGGCGGCGCGATCGACCTTATTTTCCCGCATCACACGAACGAGATCGCGCAGAGCGAATGCGCGAACGGATGTGAGTTTGTTCACAACTGGATGCACAACGCCTATATAAATGTTGACAATAAGAAGATGTCAAAATCGCTCGGTAACTTTTTCACCGTGCGCGACGTCGCGAAAAAATACAGCTATAACACGATAAGGTTTTTCCTTTTAACTTCACACTACAGAAGTCCGATGAACTTCTCGGACGAGCTTATGGCGTCGGCCGAGGCGGGACTTAAGAGAATTCAAAACTGCGTTGATAACTTGGAGTTCATTCTTCCCGGCGCACCCGAGGGCGAAGTGAGCGCTGAATTTAAGGATAAAATGGAGGGCTTTAAGAAGGCTTTCTGCGACGGAATGGACGACGACCTTAACACGGCGGACGCTATCGCAGCTATCTTTGAGGCGGTCAAGTTCATAAACACCGAGTCCGAAAAGCTCAATAAAGCCGAGATAAGCTTTGCGATTGACACGGTGACGGAGCTTTGCTCGGTTCTGGGCGTAAAGGCTAAAGAAGAAAAAGAGGATCTTTCCGAAAAGGTGGAAGCGCTCATAAAGGAGCGCGCAGAGGCGAGAAAAGAGAAAAACTATAAGCGCGCGGACGAGATCAGAGACGAACTTAAGGCGATGGGCATCGTTTTGGAGGATACGTCTTCAGGCGTTAAGTGGAAGAAAATATGAGTGAATCTTCAAAATACGCACCGCTGACGCTTGCCTATATAGGCGACAGCGTGCACACTCTTTTTGTGAGGGAGCGCGTTATCGGGCAGAGCGATAAAAAAGTGCACGAGCTTCACATTTTAACGAGCCGGTATGTCAAAGCGTCGGCTCAGGCGAAGGCGATACATATCCTTTTGCCGGAACTTAATGAAGAGGAAGAGGCAATTTACAAGCGCGGAAGAAACGCAAAGAGCGCGACGGTACCAAAGAATGCCATTGTCTCCGACTACCGTGCGGCGACGGGGTTTGAGGCGCTCATCGGCGCGCTATATATCGATAAAAAAAAGGAACGCCTAAATGAAATATTGGCGCGTTCCATGGAAATTATAAATACGGAGGATTGATTAAAATGTTTACAGACATATTGAAAAACACTGATCCGGAGCTTGCTGCGGCAATCGACTCTGAGGTTGGAAGACAGAGAAACAAGATCGAGCTTATCGCGTCGGAAAATTTTGTTTCCCGCGCGGTCATGGAGGCGGTCGGCTCGCCACTCACGAATAAATATGCCGAGGGCTATCCCGGAAAGCGCTACTACGGCGGATGCGAATATGTCGACATCGTCGAGAATTTGGCGCGCGACAGGGCGAAAAAGCTTTTCGGGGCAAACTTTGCAAACGTTCAGCCCCACAGCGGAGCGCAGGCCAATATGGCGACGTTTTTTGCACTGATGAACCCGGGCGATACATATATGGGAATGAGCCTTGCTCACGGCGGCCATTTAAGCCACGGGTCACCTGTCAATATGTCAGGAAAATACTTTAACGTTGTTTCCTACGGCGTTAAAGAGGAAACGGGTATGATCGACTATGACGAGGTCAGCCGTCTTGCGCACGAGGTTCACCCCAAGGTCATCATCGCCGGTGCGAGCGCATATTCAAGAATAATCGACTTTAAGAAGTTTTCCGAGATCGCAAAAGAGGTCGGCGCTTACCTGATGGTCGATATGGCGCACATTGCAGGACTGGTTGCGGCAGGCCTTCATCCCAATCCCATGGAATATGCCGACGTTGTCACCACGACGACGCATAAGACCCTTCGCGGCCCGAGAGGCGGACTTATTTTGTCGAGCGACGAGGAGATCGCAAAGAAGATCGACAAGGCGATATTTCCCGGAATCCAGGGCGGCCCGCTCATGCACGTTATCGCCGGAAAGGCGGCATGCTTCGGCGAGGCGCTGACCGACGAATTTAAGGAATATCAGAAGAGGGTCGTTAAAAACGCAAAGGCGCTTTCCGACACCCTGATCGGCGAAGGCTTTGACATCGTTTCCGGCGGAACGGATAATCATCTGATGTTAGTCGATTTAAGAAAATTCTCACTCACCGGAAAAGAGCTTGAAAAGAGACTTGACAATGTGGGGATAACATGTAATAAAAACGCGATCCCGTTCGATCCGGAAAAGCCGTTTGTAACAAGCGGAATAAGACTCGGCTCTCCCGCGGTGACGACGAGAGGGTTTAACGAGGATGATATGGCCGAGGTCGGAAAGATTATAAAGCTTGCCGCTGAGGCAAAAGAAGGCTATGAGGAGGAAGCAATGGCAAGAGTCAAGGCTCTTTGCGAAAAATACCCTCTTTACAGATAATGAGGTGAATTTATATGAGACCTCTTGCAGATATGGTGCGGCCGCAGGAGCTTTCGGAGGTCGTAGGCCAGGAGCACCTTCTGTCCGAAGGTAAATCGCTCAGAAATATATTGGAGTCCGGCACGGTGCCGAATATGATATTCTACGGCCCGTCCGGCACGGGGAAGACGACGGTCGCAAACATTGCCGCGAAAAAAAGCGGCAAAAGGCTTTACCGCTTAAACGCGACCACCGCCGGAGTGAGCGACATCAAAAGCATAATAGGCGAGCTTGACGGGATCATGGGAGCGGACGGCGTTCTGCTTTATTTGGACGAGATCCAGAATTTCAATAAAAAACAGCAGCAGTCGCTTTTGGAGTTCATCGAGAACGGGAAGATCACGCTCATCGCCAGCACGACGGAAAATCCGTATTTTTACATCTATAACGCAATTTTGTCGCGGTGCAGTGTGTTCGAATTTAAGGAGGTTTCGCCCGAGGCTGTCGAAAAGGCAGTCCTTCGTGCCATTGATATTATAAAAGAAAAAAGAAAGATCGACCTGACATTTGAAAAAGAGGCGGTCAGCCACATCGCGCTCCTTTCGGGGGGCGATGTCAGAAAGGCCTTAAACGCTGTTGAAATGTGTGTTCTTTCAACAAATCCCGATGAAAACGGAGCGGTAAGGGTCACCCTTGCCCGTGCGGAGGATTCTATTCAGAAGCGTTCAGTTCGCTATGACAAGAACGGCGACGACCATTATGACATTATAAGCGCGTTTCAGAAATCCATAAGAGGGAGCGACCCGGACGCGGCGATCCACTATCTTGCACGGCTCATTTCGGCCGGGGACATTCAGATCATCGCGCGCCGCCTTTTGGTCATCGCGTCAGAAGACGTGGGGCTTGCGTATCCGCAGGCGGCAAGCATAGTTAAAGACCTTGTGGATTCGGCGTTTCAGTTAGGCTTTCCGGAGGCACAGCTTCCGCTTGCCGAGGCAGTCATTTTACTTGCGACCGCGCCGAAATCAAACAGCGCGGCAAATGCGATCTGGTCCGCTATGGCGGCGTTAGAGCGCGGAGAGACCGGCGAGGTGCCGGAGCATCTTAAGGATTCACACTATAAGGGCGCTAAAAAGCTCGGACACGGGAATGGCTATTTATATCCGCACAGCTATCCCAATCACTATGTAAAACAGCAATACCTGCCGGATAAGATCCGTGACAAGGTCTACTACGAGCCCGGCGACAACAAGTTTGAAAATGCGATAAAAGCATATTTTAACGCGATAGGAAAGACAAAAGAGTTACCTTAAAAAAGTAACTCTTAGTGTCTTTATTGGAGAAGGGAATAATGAAAAAGACTTGTGCCGTGAGGCACAATAATATAGTACCACAAAAAATCTTTTTCTATACATAAATTTTTAAGGAGCAGTAAATGAGCCAAAAAAAGCACAAGGGCTTCGTTGAAGGAGCATTGATCATCGCCGCGGCCAATATTTTGGTCAAGATAATCGGCGCGGTGTTTAAGATACCGCTTGACAGGGCGGTTTTGCAGACCGACGGTATGGCGCTTTATAACACGTCATATACCATCTATAATCTTTTGTTTGTCATTTCCACGGCAGGACTGCCGACGGCAATATCCAAGCTCGTGGCGGAATCCGATTCGAGGGGCGATTATGCCGGCTCGGAGAAAATATTAAAAGTTTCGTTCAGGCTTTTGTTTTGCCTGGGTGCGATAGGCTCGCTGGTGCTCTTTTTCGGAGCAAAGCTTTTTTCGGGCCTTGTCGGCTATCCGGACGCATATCTCACCATGGCGGCGATGAGCCCGAGCCTTCTTTTCGTGGGCTGTATGAGCGCATTCAGAGGATATTTCCAGGGAAGGCAGAACATGCTCCCGACAGCGGTGAGCGAGGTAATAGAGGCGTTTTCAAAGCTTTTTGTCGGGCTTGGCTTGGCATATCTTCTTTTGCCGAAAGGAAAGATGTATGCCTCTGCCGGCGCGATCTTCGGAGTGACGGCCGGAAGCATTCTGGGGACGGTCTTTCTCTCGGTATGTTATGCAAAAAACCGCCGCAGAGTAAAGGAATCCGACAGTGAAACTTCGTCGAAAGAGGTTTTAAAAAGTATCGTAAAAATAGCGGTGCCGATAACGCTCGGCGTTTCGGTGTTTACGTTGACTTCGTTTATCGACACGGCGACGGTTACGAATCAGCTTAAAGGTTATATAAGCGAATCGACGGCCGCGAGAGAGTCCATCACAAGTAATCTTGAGGCCGGCCAGAGCGAGAAGTTCCTTGCGATCGGGTCCGAGGCGCTAACCTCTGAAAAGGCGACGGAGCGGGAGGCGGCGTTCGTTTACGGTTATCTTGTCCGCGCAATCACGCTTTTTAATATGCCTGCTGTCGTCATCGCCGCTATCGCGACAAGCGTCGTCCCGGCGATTGCCGCGGCGAACGCGGAAAAGAACAGAAAAAAGAGCAGGGGCTTTACAAGGTCGGCACTTATAATCGCGATCGTTCTTGCGCTTCCGTGCGCCGCCGGAATGAGCATTTTGGCAAGGCCGATACTCTCTTTGATATATAAAGACCCGAGCTTTAGCGTGCTTTTGAACATTATGGGCGTCGCCGTCGCGTTTTTGACGCTGGTGCAGATCGCGAACGCACTTCTTCAGGCGTGGGGCAAGGTCTGGATCCCTGTGTTTAATATGATGGTCGGCGGAGTTTTAAAGGTTGTAACGAACCTTTTGCTTGTCGGCCGTCCGGAATTAAACATAACGGGTGCGCCGGTGGGCACACTCATATGCTATATCACTGTAGTTGTGCTTGACATTATCTTTATCGTTAAATATTCGAAAATCAGGTTCAGCATAACGGACTTTGTTATAAAGCCGCTTTTCTGTACGGCGTTTATGGGAGCTTTCACGTTTGCTTCATATAAGGCGCTTGTAATGAAAACAGGAGACACGGTCGCGCTCATATGCTCGATTGCGGTTTCGGCCCTTGTTTACTTCGCGGCGATAATATTAACGCGCACATTAAAGCGCGAGGAGATCGTGCTTTTGCCAAAGGGCGAACGTATCGCGTCGGTCATGGAAAAATTAAGACTTTTATAAAGAAGGTATAAAAGATGAAAAAGACAGTATATGAATTTGTCGAGCTGATGAAAAAGCTCCGCGCGCCGGGCGGTTGCCCGTGGGACAGGGAGCAGACTCATAAGTCCATCAGCACGAACCTTTTGGAGGAGGCCTATGAGGCTTATGACGCCATAGTCGAGGGCGACGACTTAAAGACTGCCGACGAGCTCGGCGACCTTCTGATGCAGATCGTTTTTCACGCGATAATTGCCGAGGAAGAGGGCAAATATGACCTAGATACCGTCGCCGGAGGGGTGTATGAGAAGATGGTAAGGCGCCATCCGCACGTTTTCGGTGAAAATGTACTTGACAAAAGCAGTGAAGTTCTGGTAAAATGGGAAGAGATAAAAAGTGAGGAGAAGGGATATAAGTCCTATGCCGACGATCTTTATGATGTCGTACGCTCACTGCCCGAATTAAAGCGCGCCGAGAAGATTCAGAAACGCGCAGCCAAGGCCGGGTTTGACTGGGAGGATTCCGCGGGCGTTAAAGAGAAAATAGAAGAAGAGCTTTCAGAGCTTTCCGAAGCAATGGAGAATGGAACAAATGTAAAAGAGGAGATTGGCGACCTTTTGTTTACCGTTGTGAACCTTGCGAGAAAAGAGGGCATTGACGCGGAAGAGGCTTTGTCCGATGCGAACAAAAAATTCATCGCACGGTTTGACAAAATGGAGAAGCTCTATTCGGGCGAAAAGGATTTTGCCGATGTTCCGATGGAGGAAAAAAACGTTTTGTGGGAAAAATCCAAGCAAAACGGCTGAAAAAAAAGGAATTTTGCCGGTAACGGCGAATTACTTATAATAAATAAATTCTAAGGAGGAAAAAAGAATGAATAAGACAGAACTCGTAATGGCAATGGCTGAAAAAGCAGGACTTACAAAGAAGGACGCTGAAAAGGCACTTGCAGCTTTCACTGACGTGGTAGCTGAAACCTTAAAGAAGGGTGACAAGATCGCTCTCGTTGGATTCGGTACTTTCGAGGCAAGACAGCGCGCTGCACGCACAGGCAAGAACCCCCAGACAGGCGCAGAGGTTAAGATTCCCGCAACAACAGTTCCCGCTTTCAAGGCAGGCAAGGCTCTTAAAGACATCGTAAAATAATTGCAGAATAAAAAAGAACGGGTGTCTTTGGCACCCGTTCTTTTTTGAGGTGGAAAATGCGTATTGACAAATATCTTAAGGTTTCAAGGATAATCAAAAGAAGGACCGTCGCGGCAGAGGCATGCGACGGGGGCAGGGTCTCGGTGAACGGCAAGGCCGCAAAGCCGGGAACGGACATTAAGATCGGCGATGTGATCGAGGTCTCGTTCGGTGAGAAAAAGGTCAAGGTCGAAGTGACGGACGTATCCGAAACGGTGAGAAAAGACGCGGCATCGTCGATGTATAAGGTATTATAAAAGGAGTGCTTAAAGCTGTCCCGCGATAATAAGGTAACGCCCTAAAAGCATCTTTTTCGCGAATTGCGGCGTTAAAAAAGCTCACAATCCGTCAGGATTCTTCACTTTTTTGCCTTGCACTTCATCAAAAAATCTTGCTTTTATGATGCCTACGGCAGTTTTACACATTACTTTTTACAAATTAAATATAAAAGCACTGTAACCTTAAAGTTACAGTGCTTTTTACGTAAAACCGATACTTTCTTATCACGGGCCGGCTAAAAGCGCTCCTTTTACTCTGATGCAAAAACCGAAAAAGCAGTTTTGAGCTGTTATTGTAAGGTACAAATGTGTAGATAAAATAGTTTTTGCCTCCATCTGACGAGGGAGGTGGCAAAATCGAAGATTTTGAAGGAGGGAGAGAATGTAAGGAGCCTATTAACTTGTGTAAGCGCTCCTTTTATCTTTACAGAAAATCCTCCTGCATTCTTTTTTTGAAGTTTTCTGATTTGATGCGGTTCTGCGTTCTGTAGCGCAGAGGGGAGATGCCGTTTTGCTGTTTGAAGACGGAGGAAAAATAATTAGAGTCGTTAAAGCCGCAGTCATAGGCTATCTGGCATATGGAAACATCGGTGTGCGCAAGCTTTCGCTGTGCTTCCTTGATTCTGATGATGGTTAAATACTCCTTAAATCCGAATCCGGTGATATTCTTAAAAAGCCTCGAAAAATAGCTTGTGGACAGCGAAGCCATTTCAGCCATCTGTTCAAGCGTCAGCGGCTCCTGAAAGTGATTTGTTATGTACTGGGTGACGTTTTCTATCGGTATGTTTCCTTTTTCCGAGGAATCGGGAACATCAGTCATGGGGTTTCTTAAAATCAGTGTGTAAAGCTCGGTTAAGCACCCGTAGATCGCGAGGCGCGAATATTCGTCCGCCAGTTTATATTCTGAGTCTATCTTTGTGAATATTTTCGTAATTGCCTTTCTGTTTTCCGGCGTCGGACGGTAGATGTTGTTTTTAAATAGCTCATGAACCGGAATGGAGAGTGACGGCGGAATGTAGTTCTTTGAAAAGTTTATGACATACCGCTCAGTCGGAATATCGTCGTAGAGCGTTTTGTGGATCGAACGCTTGGGAATGAGCACAAGATCGCCTGCGTTGACATCGTAGATTCTGTTCTCAATGAAGTAACGGCACTGTCCCTCCAAAAGAAAATATATCTCATACATATTGTGGTAGTGACCGCTTGAAAGCGTATATGTGCCGCTTCTTTTCGTTCTGTCGAAAAAGAGCTTGCTGAAATTTGCCATCTGCGGGTTCATCGGCAAATTGTCCGCAACTTTATCCTCGATGATCGTAAAAGGATCAAAATTTGGGGTGTTTTTTTTCATGGAAGGTCACCTCTTGATATGATTATACATTCAGATGATAAAAAAATCAAGAAAAATAACAAAAAAAAGCATAAACTTTAAGGAAAAACTCAATAAAAAGTTGTATTATATAGGGGAAGATAAAAAAGGAGGACTTTATTATGTTCGGAAAAGAAAAACAGAGAAGAACGGAACGCGTTATCCAGTTTGGCGAAGGCGGATTTTTGCGCGGTTTTTGCGACTGGATGCTCCAGATAGTAAATGAGAAGACGGATTTTGACGGCGATGTCGTGATCGTTCAGCCACTTGAGAAGGGTATGTGCGAAAAGCTCGAAGCGCAGGACTGTATGTACACTCACGTTATCCGCGGAGTGGAGGGCGTTGAGAAAAAGATTATCGACGTCGTTTCGCGCTGTGTGAACCCTTACAGCGAGTTTGACGAATATCTTGCCCTTGCGGAAAATCCCGATTTTCGATTCGTTATCTCCAACACGACCGAGGCCGGAATCGCATATTCCGAGGGCGACAGGATAACGGACAGGCCGGCAAAGTCGTTCCCGGCGAAGGTGACACAGCTTTTGAAAAGAAGGTTCGACCTTTCACTTCCGGGGTTTATTTTCCTTCCGTGCGAGCTTATCGAAAAGAACGGCACGAACCTTAAAAACATCGTCCTCCGCTATGCGAAGGAGTGGAATCTGAGCGAAGATTTCTGTCGCTATGTTGAAGAGGAGAACACCTTCTGCAACACCTTGGTGGACAGAATAAACACCGGTTTTCCCAAGGGCGAGGATCTTGAGCTCGGCTATAAGGACGAGATGTTAAACACATCGGAATTTTTCCACCTATGGGTCATCGAAGGGCCGCGCGACAAGGTTATGGAGATACCCTTTGACAAAACTGATCTTAACGTCATCGTGACGGACGATATGACGATGTATCGGACAAGAAAGGTCAGGATATTAAACGGCGCACACACATCGATGATTCCCTATGCGCTCCTTTCGGGCATCGAAACCGTCGGCGACTGCATGAATGACGAGAAGATGTCATCATTCGTTAAAAGGTGCGTTTACGACGAAATCATACCGACTCTCGATCTGCCGAAAGAGGAGCTTTTAAGCTATGCCGACTCCGTGTTTGAGCGCTTTAAGAACCCCTATATCAAGCACTATTGCTCGTCGATCGCATTAAACTCCGTCAGCAAGTTCAAGGTAAGGGTTCTGCCGTCGATTTTAGAATATATAAAAAGAACGGGCAGGATGCCGGAAACCCTTCTTTTCTCATTCGCGAAGCTTTTGGAGTTCTATAAGACCGATATGACGAATGACGACCCGGAGGTTACCCGGTTTATGAAAGAGAGCACACCCGGGGAGATTTTGAAAAACGAAAAGCTTTGGGGCGAGGATTTAAGTTTCCTTGTTCCGGAAGTTACGAAAAATCTTAAATAAGGGGAATTTTTATGAAGATAAACAGTCTTGACAATGTTTATATAAACCTTTCGGACGGGCATAAATATGCCGACAGGGACATTAAAAAGGGCGAGGATATTATAAAATACGGGTGTAGCATCGGCCATGCAACAACAGATATTAAAAAGGGCGAGCATGTGCACACGCACAACTTAAAAACAAACCTTTCGGGTAAGATAAGCTATAGCTACGAGCCGCACTTTTATGAGCTTCCGAAATATGAAAAAAGAACATTTAAGGGCTATATCCGCCGCGACGGGTCTGCCGGCATCAGGAACGATATATTCATTGTAAACACCGTCGGGTGCGTTAATAAGACGGCGGAAAGAATCGCCGCGGCGACCGGGGCGTTCGCGTTCCCTCATCCATTCGGCTGTTCACAGCTGGGCGGCGACCAGGAGGTAACGCAGAAAATATTAAGAGGGCTAATTTTTCATCCGAACGCGGCCGGCGTTCTGGTTCTCGGCCTCGGGTGCGAAAACAATAACTTAGGCGAGATGAAAAAAGTCATGGGGGATTTTGACCCCAAGCGCGTGAGATTCCTGAATTGTCAGGATGTGACGGACGATGTGGCAGAGGGCATAAGATTGGTCAACGAGCTCAAGGCATACCGCGACACGTTTGAAAGAACTGACGTTGACATATCGAAGCTTAAGATAGGCTTAAAGTGCGGAGGAAGCGACGGGCTTTCCGGTATCACCGCAAATCCGTTGGTCGGCAGAGTGTCCGACGCTGTTATATCAATGGGCGGCGCGGCTGTGCTTACCGAGGTGCCGGAGATGTTCGGCGCGGAGCACCTTTTGATGCAGAGAGCCGAGAATGAAGAGGTTTTTAATAAGACGGTCAGTCTCATCAACGATTTTAAGGACTATTTCATAAAGCACGGCCAGGTCGTCTATGAAAATCCGTCGCCCGGGAACAAGGCCGGCGGAATCACGACGCTTGAAGAAAAATCGCTGGGGTGCGTGGAAAAAGGCGGCCATGCGAAGGTGGTCGATGTGCTTAATTACGGCGACACGGTGAAGAAAAACGGTCTTTCGCTTTTGAACGGTCCGGGAAACGATATGGTCGCGATAACGAATCTGACGGCCGCCGGAGTGCATATGATACTTTTCACGACAGGAAGGGGAACGCCGCTCGGCGCTCCTGTTCCGACGATAAAAATATCGACAAATACGGGGCTTTATGAAAGAAAGCCCGGCTGGATCGATTTTGACGCAGGAAGGATAGTGAAAGGCTGTGACGTGACGGAGGAACTTATCAACCTTTTAGTCGATACCGCGTCCGGCAAGGAAACGAAAAACGAAATATCGGGCTACAGAGAAATTTCAATATTTAAGGACGGTGTTACATTATGAGTTTTATTAATGACAAATTTATGCTTAAGAACAAGACTGCCGAGAAGATCTATGAAAAAATAAAGGACCTTCCGATCATCGATTACCACTGCCATCTGGATCCTAAAATGATTGCGGAGGATTACCGCTTCAAGAGCGCATATGACGTTTTTTTGGGCGGCGATCACTATAAGTGGAGGCAGATGCGCTCCAACGGGATTCCGGAGGAATACATAACCGGAGCCGCGGACGATTTTGAAAAGTGGGAAAAATGGGCCGAGACGATGCCGCTTTTAATCGGGAACCCGTTATATCACTGGACTCACCTTGAACTTAAACGTTATTTTGACGTTGACGAGACATTAAGACCCGAAACCGCAAAGGAGATATGGGACGAGTGCAACAAAAAGCTCGGCGAAAAGGATTTTTCGGCAAAGGGGCTCATCGAAAGATCAAATGTCGAGGTCATCTGCACGACGGACGACCCGAAGGAAGACCTTCGCTATCACAAGGAGCTTTCGGGATTTTCGACGAAGGTGCTTCCGACTTTCAGACCCGACAAGCTCGTCGAGATCGAAAGAGAGACGTTCGTGCCCTATGTTAACGAGGTCGGCATAAAGGATTTTGACGGGGTGCTTTCGTTCCTCGCAGAAAGGATCGAATATTTCCACTCGGTCGGCTGTCGCCTATCCGATCACGCGCTTGATACCGTGCCCTACTCAACGTCCGACGCGCGAAAGGCGTTTGAAAAGCGTATGGCAGGAGGAGCTTTGACTTCCGACGAGGCGGACGGTTACAGGACGGCGCTCATTGCCCATTGCGCAAGGGAATATGAAAAGCGCGGATGGACGATGCAGTTTCACATCGGCGCGATGAGAAACAACAATAAAAAAATGTACCGCGCGCTCGGGGCGGACACGGGATTTGACTCCGTTAACGATGTGCTGATCGCCGAAAAGCTTTCGGCTCTGCTTTCCAAGATCGAGACGGATTGCTCGCTTCCCAAAACAATTTTATATAATTTGAATCCTAAAGACAATTACGTACTCGGCACGATGATCGGAAACTTCCAGTCGGAGACTGTGCCCGGCAAGCTCCAGTTCGGCTCGGGCTGGTGGTTCAACGATAACTATGACGGAATGGTTGCGCAGATGAAGGCGCTTGCCAACCTCGGCCTTTTCGGAAGGTTCGTCGGCATGCTGACGGACAGCAGAAGCTTTTTGTCCTACACGAGACACGAGTATTTCAGAAGGATATTGTCTTCGCTCATCGGCGAGTGGGTCGAGGGCGGAGAATACCCGGACGACGAGAAGGCAATTTTCGACATAGCGGCAAAAATATCATATTATAACGCGAAAGAATATTTCAGATTTTAATTTTTGAAAAGAACGGCGAAAGCCGTTTTTTTCTTGCAGTAAAACCGTTTTTGTGGTATACTTAATTAAGGGGGGAATAAAAATGGTTTATATTTGGGTCTGGAATATATTTGTTTTTCTGCTTTACGGATATGACAAGCTGGCGGCCGTGAAAAAGAAAAGGAGAGTGCCGGAGGTCTGCCTTCTTCTGTCGTCCGTCGCAGCGGGCGGGATCGGCGCGCTTTCGGCGATGGTGATATTCAGGCATAAAACGAGAAAAACACTTTTCAGAGTAACCGTGCCCGTCTCGCTGATCATAACGGAGATCGTCGTTCTGATCTTTGACAAGCACATGATAGTCTGATTAAAAGGAGTGATGAGCGCTTGAAAAAGTTTTTTATAGTTGACGGAAACAGCATTATGAACCGTGCGTTTTACGGGATCAGACTGCTCACGAATAAAGAGGGGCTCTATACCAACGCGGTATACGGCTTTCTTAATATATTTTTTAAGAATTTTGACGCGATCGCGCCGGACTATGCCGCCGTCGCTTTCGATTTAAAAGAGCCGACCTTCAGGCACAAACAGTATGAGCTTTACAAGGCACAGAGAAAAAAGATGCCCGAGGAGCTTTCGGTGCAGATGCCGGTGATAAAAGAGGTTCTTCGTGCAATGAACATCCCTGTGTTGGAGCTTCCCGGATTCGAGGCGGACGATATAATAGGCACGGTCTCGTCGCGCTGTGAGAAAGAGGGCATCGAGTGCGATATTTTAACCGGGGATAAGGACGACTTACAGTTGGCGTCCGACCGTGTGAAGATCTATCTCACCGTGACGGCCAAGGGCGTGACGGAGACGAACGTTTTTGACTCTGCGGCAGTCATGGAAAAATACGGCGTCACCCCCGAAGAATTTATCGACGTTAAGGCGCTGATGGGCGACGCGTCGGACAATATTCCCGGCGTTCCCGGAATCGGAGAAAAGACGGCGTTCTCCCTCATCGGCGAGTATAAGAGCCTTGACAAGGTCTATGAAAATTTAGAGTCGGCTCATCTCGGCCCGGCGGCAAAGAAAAAGCTTTTGGAGGGCAGGGAGCTTGCATATCTGAGCCAGTCGCTCGCGACGATCGACAGAAATAGCCCGGTCGGTGAGAGCATCGCCGACTGTGAGGTCAAAGAGTGGGACTCAGACAAATTATCCGGGCTTTTTACAAAGCTTGAATTTAAGAGCTTTTTGGGCAGATTAAATAAAAAGGAGACCGAGGGTGAACCCGCGGCCTTGGTAACCGACCCCGGCGAGATAAAAAAGCTCATCTCAAAAGAAGAGACGTTTTATTACTATTTTTACAAGGAAAAAGAGGGGCACTATATCGCCGCGGCGTTTTTATCGGGCGATAAAGCGTATTTTACCCACCTCGGAGCGGAGAATTTCAAAGAGGTTTTGGAAAATCCCTCGGTCAAAAAAATATCGCACGGCATTAAAGACGATATTGTCATGCTTAATAAAATGGGTATAGGGTATGAAAACTATGCCTTTGACACATCGCTCGGCGCCTATGTCTTAGATCCGACTATGGCGGACTACGGCATTTCGCGCATCGCCTTTCACTACCTTGAAAAAGAGGTCTCGGACGGGTCGGAATATAAAAAGGGCGACAGTATTTTGACCGACCCCGACGCCGCGAAAAAAGCAGGCGAGCTGATAAGAGCGGTGTATGAGCTTTATGATGTTCTTTCAAAAGACATTAAAGAGCATGAACAGGAGCACCTTATGGCGGACATTGAGCTTCCGCTTTTAAAGGTTTTGGCTTCGATGCAGATAGAAGGCTTTTTCGTGGACACTGAAAAGCTCAAAAAATACGGCGAGGATCTTGACATCAGAATAAATTCGCTGAAGGATTCGATAACGTTTATGGCCGGGGAGGATTTTAACATAAATTCGCCCAAGCAGCTCGGTACGGTTTTGTTTGAGCATATGGGAATTCCGGCCGTCAAGAAGACAAAGAGCGGCTATTCGACGGACTCGGATGTTTTGAGCGCGCTTTCCGGGAGATACCCGATAGTGGACGCGGTGACAGAGTACCGCCGCCTCACCAAGCTTAAGGGAACATATGCGGACGGCATGCTACCCTTAGTGGGGGCGGACGGGAAGATTCACTCCACATTCAACCAGACGGTGACGGCCACGGGGCGTATAAGCTCTAACGATCCGAACCTTCAGAACATTCCGGTGAGAACCGAGGAGGGCAGAGAGATCAGAAAAATGTTCACCGCCGAAAAGGCCGGCCGCGTGCTTGTGGACGCGGACTATTCGCAGATCGAATTAAGAGTTCTGGCTCATATGTCAAACGATGAAAAAATGATCGGGGCGTTTAATTCGGGCACTGATATTCACAGAAAGACAGCGTCCGAAGTGTTCGGCGTCCCCGAAGAGGCGGTGACGGACGATATGCGCCGCCGCGCTAAGGCCGTGAACTTCGGCATTGTCTACGGAATAAGCGATTTCGGGCTCGCGAAAGACATCGGGATCACGAGGAACGAGGCAAAAAGCTATATCGAGGCGTATTTTGCGACATATCCGCGCGTTAAGGCGTTTTTGGATTCGGTCGTTGCCGAGGCGAAAAAGACTGGATATGTTAAAACCCTCTATAACCGCCGCCGCCCGATACCGGAGCTTTCGTCGTCGAACTATAACCTCCGCTCGTTCGGCGAGCGCGCCGCGATGAACACGCCCGTTCAGGGCACCGCGGCGGACATTATCAAGATCGCGATGGTGAGGGTGTCCGATGCACTTGAAAAAGAGACAACGTCCGCAAAGCTGATACTTCAGGTTCACGATGAGCTTATCGTGTCGTGCGACGAGGGCGAAAAAGAAACTGTCAAAAAAATTCTTGAAAGGGAAATGGAAGGCGCGGCGAACCTTTCCGTCCGCCTGACGGCGGAGGCAAAGTGCGGCTTCTCGTGGTATGACGCAAAATGAGATTTGTGCTGGGACTGACCGGAGTCAGCGGAGCGGGAAAGAGCGTTGCCGCCGAGCATTTTAAAAAGCGCGGCGCATTCGTGATAGACGCGGATAAGATAAGCCGCGACATCACGAAAAAAGGCGGAATTGCCGTGCCCGAGATCGAAAAGGCGTTCCCCGAGGCCGTGACGGACGGAGTGATTGACAGAAAAAAACTCGGGAGCATTGTTTTTAACGACAGTGAAAAATTGAAAATATTAAATAAGATCACGCATAAATATATTATGAAAATAATAAAAGAGCTGGCAGAGTCAAACGACGGATTCATAGTTATCGACGCGCCGGTGCTCTATGAGGCCGGAGCGGACGCGCTTTGCGACAAGGTGATGGTGATCGATGCGCCGGACGAGGTCAAGATAAAAAGAATTATGGCGCGTGACAATATCGACCGCGCGCGTGCGAAAGAAAGGATCGCTGCGAGGAATGCGGCCGCTCTTAGGGAAAAGGCCGATGTCACGGTCGTGAACGATTCGGACGAGGCAAGCTTTTTTTCGAAGCTGGACAGTTTTTTGAAAGGAAATGCAATTATTAAATGAAACGGCTTTCAGTAATACTTATTTTAATACTTATCGTTGCGCTTTTTATTTCGTTCGTGACGGACAGATTCAAGGTTCGCTATAAGTCGGAGATCGACTATTATGCCGATGAGTATTCGATAGACAGGCACTTGGTTTACGCGCTCATTAAGGCGGAAAGCTCGTTCGATCCGGACGCGGTCTCGCACAAGGGCGCTGTCGGGCTGATGCAGGTGACGGGGGAGACGGCTCTCTGGTGCGCCGAAAAGATCGGCGATGTCACGCTGGCGGAGAGAATGAACGAGCCGGATGTTAATTTAAAGATAGGGTGCTTTTATTTAAGCTACCTTTTGAAAAGATATTCAGGCTCGGAGACTGCGGCGCTCGCGGCGTATAACGCCGGAGCGGGAAACGCCGACAAGTGGCTTTGCGACAGCGAGCATTCGCCGGACGGGGCAAGCCTTTCGTCGTCGCCGTTCCCGGAGACGGACGGATATTTGAAAAAAGTAATGCTCTATAAAAAGGCGTATGAATTTTTATATAACGAATAATGCGGTTTTACACAAAAAATACTGTAACGTTATGTTACAGTATTTTTTGTGTTCTTATCGCGGGGCTTTTGCCCTGTTTTTACATAAACCTTCCTATTATATCTGCGACCGCGGCTTCATTGTTGGTTTTATCCGAGATGTAGTCCGCACATTTTTTTGCGTTGGGAGACGAGTTTTTGACAACAGCGCCGATGCCGGAGAATTTCAGCATCGACATATCGTTTTCACTGTCGCCGATCGCGACGGTGTCCGAAACACCGATCCCGAGCCTGTCGCATATGAATTTTATCGCCGTGTCCTTCCCGGCGGACTTTAGCGAAAGGTCGTAATAATCCGCCGCCTTATTGATGATGAAAAGGCCGGAAAGCTTTTCAATCTGGTCAAATCCCGTTTCTTCGGGGAACGCCACGATCTTTGAAAGCATTATGTTGTGCTCTTTGATATAGTCCTCACCGGTTATTATGTCGTCCGTGTTTTTGCTTTGGAAGGCCAAAAGCCTGCCCCTTTGCGTGTTACGCTCCGAAAGCGCAAGATCGATCCGCCCTTCGTGAGGATTTAACTCATATTTTTTATACTCGGTGTCAAAATACATATGCCAGCCGGTCGACTTGGCGATACGATAGGCCATTATTGTCTCATCAACCGTGGTATAATTGGTAAAAACGGTTTCGCCTCGGTATTTTATCGTCGCACCGAGGCTTGTGATGACTCCGTCCGGCTCTGCGATTTCGCAAAGCTCGTAGGGCAGGCGGGACCATGCGCGCCCGGTGTTGATAAAAACAAGATCGCCGTGAGACTGCGCTTCCTTGATCGCTTTCAAATTTTCCTTCGGGATGACCTTGTCATCGTTTGCAAGCGTGCCGTCAATATCAATGAAAAAAGCCTTCATTAAGATCAGTCCTTAAATCTTTTTATTTAATTATAACAGGAAAAAAAGATATGTCAAGTTGACATAACCGTGTTGCCGTGGTAAAATACTCCTAAAAGGAGGAGATACGGTTGGCCATTTATAATTACCTTTGGTATTTTGTCATTTTTTCGTTTTTGGGCTGGTGTATGGAGGTTGCCTATCACACTGTCTGTTGCGGCGACTTTTCAAACAGGGGGTTCTTAAACGGCCCGGTCTGCCCGATATACGGAGTGGGAGCGGTTTTGGTAATAGCGTCGCTTCGCCCGTTTAGCGATAACCTTTGGATTCTGTTTTTGAGCGCGACGGTTATAACCTCGCTTCTTGAATGGGTGACGGGCTATGTGCTCGAAAAAATATTCCGCACGAAGTGGTGGGACTATTCTGACATTCCGTTTAACATCGGAGGCTACATATGTCTTAAATTTTCACTCTGCTGGGGGGCTGTCTGCACGTTTTTAATGAGGGTCATTCTTCCCGGGTGCGACAAGCTCATCTTAAAGCTTCCGTTAAAGATCGGAGTCGTTCTTTTAGTGATATTCGGAATCTGCTATATTGCGGACGCGGTGCACACCGTGATCACCCTCCGCAGTCTTAAAATCAAGATACGCGCGATGGAGGAAATTTCAGCCAAGCTTAAAAAGCTGTCGGACGATCTGGGAATCCACATTTCCGATTCCGTTGCCGATTTGATGGAGAAGACCGAGGAGGTCGCAAAGAACGGCAAGGAGAAGGCGGAAGAGTTTGAAAAGCTCAAGGAACAGTACAGGGAAAAATTCAAAGAGTTTAATTTTGGGCAGAAGCGTATCATAAGAGCGTTCCCGACAATAAGCTCTGACAGGTATAAGAACGCGATCAATTCATTGAAAAAGCGTTTTGGCAATAAAAAATGAAGAAACTGCTTTGCCCGCCGGCAAAGCAGTTTTTTTGACTCATATTCGGGGAACAATTAATTTGAAAGGGTGTGTTTAAAACGGATAAGAAATTTATAACAGAGGGCATCGTTAGGGAATTTGAAAACTATCTATATGAGAACGAAAAAAGTCCCGCTACGATCGAGAAATATGTCAGAGATACAAGAAGCTTTATGCTTTATCTGGGAGAAAACGAGGCTGTGAAGGCGAGGGTGATCGAATACAAAAAGTTACTTTTAAATAAATATGCGCCGAGGAGCGTGAATGCGGCCATCTCGTCGCTCAATGCGTTTTTTGATTTTGCCGGCTGGCAGAGTCTTAAGGTCAAAACCGTTAAGATACAAAAAGAAATTTTCGCGGACAAGACTAAAGAGCTGACGAAAAATGAATATTTCCGCCTTTTGTCCGAAGCGAAGAGCAAGCATAACGAAAGGCTCTATTACCTGATGCAGACGATCGGCTCCTCCGGTATCAGAGTGTCCGAGCTTCGGTTCATCACCTGCGAGGCGGTTGCCGAGGGCTGCGCGGTTATAAGGATGAAGGGTAAGATCAGAAGAGTGTATCTTCCTAAGGCTCTTTGCAAAATGCTTTCGGGCTATATAAAAGGGCAAAAAATTAAAAGCGGCCCGGTGCTTGTAACAAAATCCGGAAAGCCGCTTAACCGGTCGAATATCTGGAGCGATATGAAAAAGCTCTGCGAAAAGGCGAGAGTGCCGAGGGAGAAGGTTTTTCCGCATAACCTGCGCCACCTTTTCGCAAGAACTTATTATTCGCTGGAAAAGGACATTGTGAGACTATCTGACATCCTGGGTCATTCGAGCATGAACACGACAAGAATCTACACGGCGGAGACCGGCGAGGTTCACTGCCGCCAGATACAGAGGCTGGGACTGCTCTATACCGGAGCATAAAAAATACAACATAATTCACATTATGTAGTATTTTAACCTAAAAAATGGCTTTTGTTTTTTCGGGTTTCCAAAATTTTCATAAAAACAAAGGCACGCAAAAAAAGCCAATGAATATCATCGGTCATTGGCTTTGTTATTATGTAAACATCGGAGTCAACTAGTTGGTGATTGTGTCAAAAAAAATTTTAATTGTAAATGCTTGACAGCATTCTTGCTTTGTGTTATACTTATACACGGTATGAATATTCGCACCGGCAACATAATGTGAATTATGTTGCTCCGTGTTTTTTATAGGTCTGCAACATAATGTGAATTATGTTGTATTTTGAGAATGGAGAGTGTTTATGACAGAAACGAATAACGGCAATACGCGCGACGTGATCGATCTTGCCGAGATGTTTGCCCTTTTCTGGGAGAAAAAAGTGTTCATAATATTGCTTGCCGTCATCTGCGGAGCGGTAATGGCCGTGAACACATATTTTTTCACGAAGGACACATATACGGCGTATCTGGTGCTTCACATCAGCAATAAAAACGCTGTCGAGGCGACAGAGGAGGAGAAGATCCAAAAGAGCGATATTGACACATCGAAGTCGCTTGCCGAGACCTATATTGAGATCTTAAAGACGAGAGCGTTCTTTAAGGATGTGAGCAAGGACGTGCGCCGGAGCGATGAGTGGGAAAGAATCAGCAAGTGCACAGATATTGAACCGCTCGGCGAGACGGAGCTTTTGAAGATCTCCGTCACGACTCAGCGCGCGAGCGAATCTTATGAGATCGCATATGCTATCATGAAGCTTGCGCCGGACAAGCTCACGAGCGTGTATAAAGCAGGAGAGGTCGAGATCGTTGATCCGCCGGCAATGCCGACCGAGCCGAACAGCAAATCACTTGTGCAGAAAACGGCACTGGGCTTTATCGGCGGGGGCATGCTTTCGGCGGCATACATTTTCATGAAAAACTTTTTTGACAGGAAGATACACTCAGGTGATGAAGTGGAAAAACGCTATAATATTGCGGTATTGGGGGAAATTGCTGAATGATTGGTTTGTTTAAGAAAAAGAAAACTGTGGTAACGGGAGACGAAGTTACAAGTGCAGACTTTAAGAGGATCTTAAACCCGAGCTCGGATTTCGGAACGGTCGAGGCTTATAAAAGCATCAGAACGAACATAATGTTTTCGATCCCGAAGCAGGAGGGCGGAAAAATCATCGCCGTCACCGGGTCAATTCCCGGCGAGGGAAAGACGACAACATGTATGAATCTTGCGATCACCTTTGCGCAGACCGGCGCGAAGGTAATAGTCGTGGACTGCGATTTGAGAAAATCGAGAGTTCACAGGTATTTCATGCTTGACCGTACGCCCGGAGTGACGAACGTTATCTGCGGCTATAATAAGCTTTCCGACTGTATCAGAAAAAATGTTAAGGACAATTTGGACTGCCTGACGGCGGGCGAGGAGCCCTCCAACCCGGCGGAGCTTTTGGAGACGGATGTTTTCTCGGATATGATAAAAGAGCTTGCAGAGCAATATGACTACATATTCATCGACACACCTCCGATGACGGTGGTGACGGACGCGGCGGTCGTGATCAGAAACTGCACGGGCGTTGTCGCTGTCGCGCGCGAGAATTACACGACGTTTGACGCGCTCGATGTGACGGTTGCCGGCATTAAGCGCACGGGCACAAAGTTCATCGGCATAATCACGATCGGGCAGGCAAAAAAACACGGAAGGTATGGATATTACAAATACGGTAACGACGAAAGGTACGGATACAGATAACTATGACAGATCTTCACACGCATATACTGCCTGGTATTGACGACGGTGCGAAAGATGCGAAGGAGAGCATAGCTATGATCTTATCCGCATATGAGCAGGGCGTGAATTTTATTGCAGCGACACCGCACGTCATGCCGCACGGCGAAGAAGAGATCGGGAAATTTTTGATCCGCCGCGAAGAATGCTTTAATGCCTTGAGAGAAGAAATTGCAAAAAGAGATGAAGATTTTCCGCGCCTTACTCTGGGAGCGGAGGTCTTTTTGGACAACGACATAACACAGTATAAAAATTTTAGGAGTCTTTGTTATGTAAATACTAATGTTATGCTTTTGGAGCTTGACCCGGGGAAATATTCCGATAAGTATTCCGAATGGATATATTCGATCGTGAAAGCCGGAGTGAAGCCCATCATTGCGCATGTGGACAGATACCCCTGGAGAGACGAGCTTTTCGAGGACACGCAATTCCTCGGAGCGGTGCACCAGATCAATGCGTCGCGCTTTTTGACGCTTTCCGGGAGAAGAACCGCGCGCGGAATAATCCAGCATGGCGGATGTTGCATTGTCGCAAGCGATATGCATAACTTGGAGTCCCGTCCGTGCAATATGAAACAGGCATATGTTAAAATGGAAAAATACGACGAAGTTGAGGCGGAGGATGTATTTTCTAAAAATGCACTCGGTCTGATGAAAGAAGAATCGGTTGTTTAAACCGGTTCTTCTTTTTTTACACAGAATTAACATAGCTGTGCTTTCAGGGTTAACACATAAAAGCTATAATTAAGTTGTAAAAAATAAAAAGGAGTGTTAATTATGAAAAAACTTATATCAGGTGTAACGGCGTTGCTCGTCGTATTGGGGCTCTTTGCAGGGTGCTCAAACGGCGGAGAGGAACCGGCAAACGACAACAAGGCGGAAACGGAGATCAGCGGAACAGTTTCGACAGACGGCTCAACCTCAATGGAAAAGGTAATAGGCTACTTGAGCGAAGCATATTCCGAGGAAAACCCCAATGTTAAGGTGACCTATAACCCCACAGGTTCGGGCGCAGGCATTCAGGCAGTATCTGAAGACAGATGCGACATCGGACTTTCGAGCAGAGACTTAAAAGAAGACGAAGCAAAGACGCTTGACGCAAAGGTCGTTGCGATCGACGGTATCGCAATGGTAGTAAACCCCGAGAACACGGTTTCCGACCTTACGATCGACCAGATCGCAAAGCTTTACAAGGGCGAGATCACAAACTGGAGCGAAGTCGGCGGAGCTGACGCACCGGTCGTTCTGATCGGCAGAGAGGCGGCTTCCGGAACGAGAGACGGCTTTGAATCCATCACCGACACTAAGGACGCATGCGCATATGCTCAGGAGCTCACCTCGACAGGCGACGTTATCCAGACGGTAGCTTCAAACCCCAATGCGATCGGCTATGCATCGCTCGCGGCAGTAAAGGACACTGTCAGGGCATTAAAGGTTGAAGGCGTAAGCCCCACGACAGAGACTATTCAGGACGGCAGCTACAAGATTCAGCGTGACTTTAACATCGTAACCAAAAAGGGCAAGGAGCTCACGGGCGCGGCAAAGGCATTCTATGACTTCGCGACAAGCAAGGAAGCCGACAGCCTCATTGAAAAAGCAGGAGCGGTTCCTGTAGTAAGATAAGTGATCTTTATGAAAAAGAAGAATTTCTCAGAATCGGCAATGCGGCTGATATTCACGGTGTGCGGATTTGTTGCCCTGCTTTTCGTGGCGGTCATCACGATCTTCCTTTTAATATCGGGATGCCCGGCGATCGGAAAGATCGGACTCGGAAAGTTCTTATTCGGCACAGTCTGGGCGTCGACCGCGGCGGAACCGAAGTACGGAATCCTTCCCTTCATATTAACGTCTGTATACGGCACGCTCGGCGCTGTCGTTATCGGCGTTCCTATAGGGGTTCTGACTGCGGCGTTCATCGCTAAGGCAGCACCGAAAAAAGCGGCAGGTGTGATCAGGTCGGCGGTTGAGCTCTTATCCGGTATACCCTCGGTTATCTACGGACTTATCGGTATGATCATAATCGTGCCGACGGTCAGAGAGGTTTTCAATCTTCCGGACGGAGCAAACCTTTTCTCCGCAATAATCGTGCTCGCATTTATGATACTTCCTTCGGTCATAAGTGTTTCGGAGACGGCGATCAACGCCGTGCCGAGAGAATATGAAGAAGCGTCGCTCGCACTTGGCGCGACGAAGGCGGAGACGATATTTAAAGTCACTCTCCCGGCGGCGAAGAGCGGAATCTCCGCGGCGATCGTTTTGGGTATCGGCCGTGCGATAGGCGAAGCGATGGCAGTCATGATGGTTGCCGGAAACGTTGCCAATATGCCGGGTATATTTAAGAGCGTGCGCTTTTTGACAACGGCGGTTGCCTCCGAAATGTCATATTCATCGGGGCTTCAGCGTGAAGCGCTTTTCTCGATCGCGCTTGTGCTCTTTGTATTTATACTTATAATCAATCTCTTTCTGAATCTGGTTATAAAGAAAAAGGAGCGGTAATATGAGCGTTAAAAGAAAATTCTACTCTGTTATAACAAAAACGCTGATGGCGGTCTCGGCCGCACTCATTATCGCGGCATTTATAGGGATAGCGGGCTATATTTTATACAGGGGCGTCGCGCATATTTCGTGGGAGTTTCTCTCGACTAAGCCAAGCCTTTTAAAAGGAACAAACGGAATACTTCCCAACATTTTGAACACTGTCTACATTGTCATAATGACTTTGTTAGTTGTGTTGCCTCTGGGCGTCGGAAGCGCGGTATACTTAAACGAATACGCGAAGAACAAAAAGGCGGTCGGCATGATCGAGCTTGCAACCGAAACGCTTGCCGGAATTCCCTCAATTATTTACGGCTTGGTCGGTATGCTCATCTTCTGCCGGTTCTTCTCGCTTGAAACGAGCCTCATTTCCGGCGCCCTGACGCTTGTTATCATGACTCTTCCGACGGTAATAAGAACGACCCAGGAAAGCTTAAAGACGGTACCCGACTCATACAGGGAGGGGGCGCTCGCCCTGGGGAGCGGAAAGTGGCACATGATAAGAACCGTCGTTTTACCAAGTTCAATGGACGGAATAGTAACAGGATGCATCCTTTCCGTCGGCAGAGTAGTCGGCGAAAGCGCCGCGCTTTTATTCACCGCCGGCATGGCAAACGAGGTTATAAAGATCTGGCAGGCTCCGCTTCCTAAGCACGCCGGGTCGACTTTAACGGTCGCTCTTTATATGTATGCAAAGGAGCGCGGCGAGTTTGACACGGCCTTTGCAATCGCGGTAATACTCATTTTGCTTACATTGGTATTGAACATCGCGGCAAAGCTCGCGGCGAAAAAGATGAGAAAGGAGAGGTAGTATGGAAAAAATCGAAGTTTCCGACCTTAATTTATGGTATGATAAGAACCATGCCCTTAAAAATATCGGTATAAAGATGCCGGAAAAAAGCATAACGGCGCTTATCGGGCCGTCCGGCTGCGGAAAATCCACATTTTTAAAAACCCTGAACCGAATGAACGACCTCGTTGAAGGCGTTAAGATAGAAGGCTCGGTAAAGTTAGACGGAACGGACATCTATAGAGGCATTGATGTAACGGAATTGAGAAAGCGCGTCGGAATGGTGTTTCAGAAGCCGAACCCTTTCCCGATGAGCATTTACGACAACATCACATATGGCCCGAGAATCCACGGCGTCAAGTCCAAAGTCAAGCTTGACGAGATCGTCGAATCCTCACTTCGCAGTGCAGCAATATGGGATGAGTGCAAGGACAGGCTTAAAAAAAGCGCACTCGGAATGAGCGGCGGCCAGCAACAGAGGCTTTGCATAGCCCGTGCGCTCGCGGTCGAGCCGGAGGTACTGCTGATGGACGAGCCGACAAGCGCACTCGACCCTATATCAACTTCAAAAATTGAGGAGCTTGCACTGGAGCTTAAGGAGCGCTACACAATAATAATCGTAACGCACAATATGCAGCAGGCGACTCGTATCGCGGATAAAACGGCGTTCTTCCTTTTGGGAGAGCTCGTAGAATATTCCGATACGGAGAAACTGTTCTCGGATCCGGAAGATAAGAGAACAGAGGACTATATAACGGGGAGGTTCGGATAATGAGAAACCGTTTTGACGAACAGCTCGGAGTTTTGAATACCGAGCTTATCACAATGGGCGCGCTCTGTGAGGACGCGATAAGTATGGCGGTAAAATACCTCACGGACGATGAAGAGTCGCTAAAGGAAAAGGTCAACGACGCCGAAAAGCAGATCGACAGGAAAGAGCGCGACATAGAAAATTTATGTATGCGCCTGCTCTTATTACAGCAGCCCGTCGCACGTGATTTAAGAAAGATCTCGTCGGCGCTTAAAATGATCTCGGATATGGAGCGAATCGGCGATCAGGCGGCGGACATTGCGGAGATGGCGCACTTTGTCAGCGAGAGCGGATGTGCCGGAAAGGTCCACATAGAGGAGATGGCGGTCGCGACGATTAAGATGGTGACCGAGAGCATCGATTCCTTCGTGAAAGCGGACATATCGCTTGCGAAAAAAGTTATGAAGGACGATGACGAGGTCGACGATCTTTTTCTCACGGTCAAGAATGAACTTATAGAAAGCGTTATCGGTGACAAAAAGAACGCCGAGGCGCTGATAGACCTTCTGATGATCGCAAAATATTTGGAGCGTATCGGCGACCACGCGGTGAATATAGCCGAATGGGTCGTATATTCGCTGACGGGGAAAAAGTAAGGTTTGCAAAACAAGACCGGCTGTGATATACTCTTAATAGGGCGGTGAGGATTATGATTTATTTGCTTGAAGATGACGAGAATATAAGAAAGCTCGTTTGCTATGCACTGACTAAAGAGGGCTATGAAACAAAAGGGTTTGAAACGCCCCCGCTCTTTTATAAGGCGATGAATGAAAACCTTCCGGAGCTTATAATGCTCGACATTATGCTTCCGGAGGAGGACGGACTCTCTGTCTTAAAAAGGCTCAGAAGTGACAATGCAACGGCTCTTATTCCGATTATGATGCTCACGGCAAAGGGCAGTGAGTTTGACAAGGTGACCGGGCTTGACTCGGGAGCGGACGATTATGTTACGAAGCCTTTCGGAATGACGGAGCTTATAAGCCGCGTCCGCGCGCTTTTGCGCCGCACGGCGAGAAATTCGGACGGCATATATAAATGCGGAGCGGTGACGCTTGACGATAAAAGGCACACAGTCACGGTTTCCGGAAAAGAAGAGGAACTGTCGTTTAAGGAATATTCGCTCTTATTAAAGCTTCTGGCGGCGAAAGGCGCCGCCGTTACGAGAGAGGAACTGTTAGACAGCGTGTGGGGGCAAGGCTACGGCGAGTCGCGAACACTTGACGTTCACATAAGAAAGTTAAGACAAAAGCTTGCCGGCGCGGGAGACATTATAAAAACGGTAAAAAATGTCGGTTACAGAATCGGAGGAGATTTGCTTGACAGGTAAAATTTTCAGGTCTGTTTTTTTCACATCGCTGATAGTTCTGGCGTTTTGCCTTCTGTTCATCGTCGGAATACTGACGCAGATGTTTGAAGGACAGGTGACCGAAGAATTAAAAAGCGAGGCCGAGTTCGCCGCCTACGCCGTTGAGGCGGACAGGGAAGCGTTTTTCAGCCACGGGCAAAAGAACGGCAGGCGTGTGACGCTGATTGCTCATGACGGAACAGTCATAGATGATACCGAAGCCGATGCGTCCTTGATGGAAAACCATATTGAAAGAAAAGAAGTAAAGGAAGCGTTCGAGACCGGCGAAGGGCAGAGCGTGAGATATTCTGACACACTTACCGAAAAGACGGTGTACTATGCTCTTCTGATGCCGGACGGAAATGTTTTAAGACTTTCCGTGAAAAGATACACGGCCGCGTCGGTTGTACTTGGACTTATCTATCCGATGATCGCGGTGATCGTTTTGGGCGCGTTCATCTCACTCTTTATGTCGGGAAGAATCGCGAAAAGCGTGGTCAGACCGATAAATGAGATCGACCTTGAACATCCGGATAGAACGGAGTGTTACGATGAGCTCGCTCCGCTTCTTAAAAGGATAGACATGCAGAATCATACCATCTCGGAGCAAATTGCAAAGTCCGAGCGGGCACAGCGCGATTTTAATATAATAACAGAGAATATGAGCGAGGGTTTCCTTATAATAGATGACAAGACGAATCTTTTGTCCTGCAACAGCGCGGCATTGAGGCTTTTGGGAGCGGACGGTAAAAAGAAAAATACCGGCGTTTTGGAGCTTAACCGCACCGCGCAGTTCAGAAGTACGATCGCGCGTGTGCTCTCGGGCAAAAGGTGCCAGAGCACGATGGAGCTCGGCGAGCTTGTCTACAGTCTCATAGCGAGCCCGGTGTCAGAGAATGGACAGACGATAGGCGCGGTCATAATCATAGTGGACATAACCGAGAGCGCCGGGCGCGAAAAGTTGCGCCGCGAGTTCACGGCGAATGTGTCGCACGAGCTTAAGACGCCGCTGACGTCGATCTCTGGGTTCGCCGAAATAATGGCGGCCGGCGGAACTCCGCCGGAGACAGTCAAGGATTTCTCAAAGTCGATATACGACGAGGCACAAAGACTTATAAGCCTCGTGGGGGATATTATAAAGATCTCCGAACTTGACGAAGGCGAAGGAAAGGACTTCACCGAGGTGGATCTTTACGATGTATGTGAAGAAGCGGTGAAAAGGGCAATGCCGCTGACCGATAAAAACGGAGTGAACATAACTCTTTCGGGCGAGCACGCTAAAGTCTCCGGCAAAGAAAAGATACTATGCGAGATAGCCGAAAATATTGTCGATAACGCAGTCAAGTATAATAAGAAGGACGGCGAAGTAAAAGTGACCGTCGGAGCGGAAGGCGGCACGGTGTTCTTAAGAGTGGAGGATACCGGAATAGTCATTCCGCTAAAGGATCAGAAGAGGGTCTTCGAAAGGTTCTATAGGGTCGATAAGGGCAGGAGCAAGGCGCTTGGCGGCACCGGACTCGGACTTTCGATAGTTAAGCACGCGGCGATGTATCATAATGCTGAGATCAAATTAAAAAGCGAAGAAGGCAAGGGAACGAAAATCGAGATACTCTTTCCGCAAGCTTGAAAAAGTCCGGAGTTTTGTGTCCTCTGATGAATTGTCGCCGCAAGGTGACTTAATGGTAGGGTCGATTCATGAATC
>ERZ779851.863-NODE-863-length-29192-cov-3.990699_pt1 | contig 29192 bp, 20 predicted proteins | sample MGYA00511094_ERZ779851 | MGnify/ENA primary metagenome ERZ779851 (study PRJEB29588, sample SAMEA2155512) | human gut metagenome | biome: human gut; feature: human-associated habitat; material: faeces | place: Denmark | collected 2008/2010 ...
TACAAAGGCCGAAATATCGCTCGTCTGGCTGCTCGGCCGCGGAAACAGCAACAACACGAAAGGAGGCATGAAATGAAACGCAACGCAATGAAATACATTCTCCTGCCGGCCATGCTGCTGGCCGCATATTCCTGCGAACACAAGGAACTATGCTTCGACCACGACGAACACGCGCCCAAAACCGAAATACTCGTCAAGGCCACATACCAACAGGAGTGGGAAGTGCCCGCACAGGGCGGCACCGACTGGGAAAACTACCCGTCGTTTGCCCAACGCTTCGGCTTTGAATACGACTCCCTGCGCCCAGCCGTGCCCGAAGGCCTGCGCGTGCAGGTGTATAACGACGACGGCACAAACAACGTGGTAAACCTCGAGCCCGAAGGCGGCACCGTGCAAATGCGCCCCGGCGAACACTCGCTCCTCTTCTATAACAACGACACCGAATACATCGTGTTCGACGACATGAACTCATACGCTTCGGCACGTGCAACCACGCGCGCCGTAACACGCTCCACCTATCTCGGCAGCCAGTACATGGACAATGCGGCCGACAACACCGTCAACCAGCCCGACATGCTCTACGGCAACTACATGGAAAGCTACACCGCCGTGCGCCAACCCGAAACGGCCGAACTGCCCGTAACAATGCACCCGCTGGTGTTCACCTACGTGGTGCGCTACGAGTTCAGCCACGGACTTGAATACGTGGCGCTGGCACGCGGGGCACTTGCAGGCATGGCCGAATCGGTAATGCTCAACACCGGGCGCACGTCGGCCGAAGCCGCCACCATACTCTTCGACTGCACCCTGCAACCCTACGGCGCGCAGGCCTGCGTGCGCTCTTTCGGAGTGCCCGACTATCCCAACGCCCTCTACAAGACGCGCGCCGCCACACGCACCTACGCCCTCAACCTCGAGGTAAGGCTCAATAACGGGCAGATGAAAACGTTCGACTTCGACGTAACCGACCAGGTGGCCGCACAGCCCGAAGGCGGAGTGATAGTAGTTAAGGACATCGAAATCACCGACGAGGAAGGCCAGGCCGGCGGCTCCGGCTTCGACGTCACCGTAGACGGGTGGGGCGAATTCGAGGACATCGAGCTGCCCCTGCGCTAATCCGCAAAGCCGCATGGGCAAAAGGGAAAAACAACACGGCACGTAAAAGAAATTATGTCCGACATATTTTAAAATATCTCAGACATATTTCGAAATAGGTCAGACATATTTTTTCCGGCCTTCCGAACCCCTCGTAAAAATGCGGACAAAAACGGAAAACTCCCCCGGGCAAACCAAAACGGAATCTTGATTCATTCATTTATATTATTAACAATTATGTCTAACTAAAAATTCACTGACATGAAAAAATTATTTTTAATGGCAGTTGCAGCCGTAGCCATGCTGGCAAGCTGCAGCAATGACGAAACCACCGGCAAGGCCGTGAAAGGCAACGCCATCCAGTTCGACGGCTTCGTAAACAAGAGCGTCAAAGGCGTTGATGACGACATTACGAACGACAATCTCAACAACTTCCAGGTATGGGGCTTGATGAGCAAGGGCGAACAGACCGGTAAACCGTTTGACGGAACAACCGTTACCAAAAGCGGTTCCGACTGGACTTACACTACTCCCGTTTATTGGGAAAACGGATACAACTACAGCTTCGTAGCCATTGCTCCTGCCGACTTCGGCACTTTCAACGCGCCCAGCACTGTAGGCGAGCACGGTTCTATCGACTTTGAGAACGGCGAAGGTACTACCGACCTTATCTACGACATCGACGATACTTATGCAACCAACGCCGTTAGTACTACAACTGGTTGCCCCCCTGCTATCAACTTCACTTTCAACCACCTGCTTTCGCGCGTTATGTTTGAGTTCAAAAACGCAATGGACGACAATTCTACAATCAACGTAACCGGCGTTACTATCACCAACGCAAACACCAAGGCTACCGCTACTCTCGGCGCGACAGCTACCTGGGCATTGGCAGATGACAATGCAACAGCAGCACTCAACTTCGGCGACGTGCTCCTCGACGCAGAGGCTACCGACTATGCACCCGGCGCAGCCAAGGCTACCGACCACAAGTACATGATTCCCGTAACAAGCGCAGGCCAGAAGTACACGGTTACTTTCGTCGTTACACGTCACCACAGCGGCGTAACCGACCAGTACAACCACGAGGTTGAGATTCCCGCTGTTACCATGGAGCAGGGCAAGAGCTACAAGTTCACGGCTGAACTTAACGCACAGAACATAACCGGCGGCGACCCCGACGATCCTGATAATCCTCAGCTTTGCCCGATTCAGTTCAGCGCTACTGTTAGCGACTGGGACGGCTTCAACGAAACCGAACTCGTATTGCCGAGCGCAGGCAGCCAGGAGCCTTAAAACAGGCACAACAATCCCGTTCAACTCGTTTCATGATATAAAATGATTTAATAGGTTGAACGCTCTTTGCGCGGAGCGATGTGTAGGCCGCCCGCGTAAGGACAAATACAGGGTGCAAGGGGTTGAATGTTCCCCTTCCACCCACAAATAGCCGGGAACAAAGACGCTTCACGGCATAACGATACAAAAACAAAAGATATGAAAGCAAAAAAGTACCTATACCAAACGGCAGGAAAGGCGGCCGCACTCGCCGCATGCCTGCTGCTGTTTTCGTGCTCCGGCGATGACTTGGCCGACTACGGCAGCGCCAACGGCGGAAAGCACAGCGACAACATCTGCTTCAGCATATCCGCAGCCGACAAGGCCATGGCAAAAGGCGCGTCCCTTGCCGACTCCTCCAAGGCTGCCGGCGAATACACCGCCGCGTGCTTCGTAATGCGTTCGCCCGACACCGACGACACCCTGTGCGTGCAAACCGTTATTTCCGACGGCATAAACGTCACACCGTTCGAAGACGGCACACCCGCAACGCGCGGCGTACCCGTAACGTCGCTCGAGACATACGGCTCGCTCCACGTTCAGGCGCACTGCACCGACAACGGCACGCCCGTGTCGCAGTTCTACATGGACGACAACGCCACTAAGTCCGACGGCACCGTATGGAGCACGTCACAGGTACGCTACTGGCCGGGCGAGAACCGCACCCTGCAGTTCTTTGCCTGGGCGCCGGCCAACGCAGCTTTCACCGCCACACCCGGAAGCCCCGAGAGCACAACGTTCGAATACGAAGTGCCCGCCCTTGCCGCCGACCAAAAGGACATCGTAGTGGCAACCACCGACCCATACGTCGGAAACTACGAGCAGCAAGTGCCACTTACGTTCAAACACATCCTTACAGCCGTTAAGTTCGAGACAGGCAGCCAAATGCAACCCGGAACAATAAAGAGCGTCGCCTTGAAAGGCGTTATAAAGGGCGGCACATACACGGCGTTCCCCACCGGCAACACCGGCGAAGGCACATGGACGCTCAATGACGCCACAGCCGACTACACGCAAGAGTTAAATAAAACCACAACCGGCACAGAAACCAACGGAACTCCCGTAACTGCCGAAGAAGGTACGTTCATGATGTTGCCGCAAACGCTGCCCGACGGCGCAGAAGTGGAAGTAGTGTTCCAGGACGGGACATCCGGCCAGGAGCGAACCATGTCCGCCTCTATAGCCGGCACACAGTGGCCGCAAGGAAAGACCGTAACCTACAAGCTATCCATAACGCCGGAATACGAGCTGGAATTTATCTCCGAGCCCGAGCTGCAAGACGCGCATTACATCATATATCCCATACACATCAAGGCGGACGACGTTCCCGGTGGCTGGACAATAACATCTTCCGACCCGGATAACGTTACATTGCGCACCGACCTCACCATTCTTACCCGCCGCGGCTTCTGGATTGAAGAGGATAAAGGCACCGCGTCTATCCGCAGCACCGCACAAGGTGACGACATAACAATCTATGCGTTCCTTACCGAGAACGCCGGCGAGGAAAACCGCACGGTAACGCTCGAAATGCGCCCCACCAACCTGCCCGACGCTGCCCCGCAAACATTCACTATAGAACAGCTCTGCCCGAGCTGGAACGGTAACCTCGGCTGCGAACGTATCGAAGAATACGATGAGGGCTTTACCGGCTATCCCTGGGGATTCAAGTGGCCAGAAGGTATGAAGATTACATATAATATGAGAAATGCAGGCTTAGGAGATCTCATTAAAAATGCATTGTTGAATGCATATCTCTCGTGGTTTACCGATTACAACGATTTCATAACAAAAGATACATGGTTTCTGAGTATTACTTCTGTAACTATAAATTTTGATGCCGTCCCTCAAGTAAGAGTCGCTACCAGCGAAAGTAACGGAGCAAGAAACACATCTGAGCTTTACAATTATAATGGAATAAACGATGTTTCTACACTTATGAGTGTGCTTGAAGACTGGGGCGGAACTACAGAGGACGTGCTGCCTTTAAATCCCGAAGCATTCGCCGCACGTGCATGTGCCATGAAAAACAAATTTCATAAAACTATAGAAGAACATGGTGGCCAAACAATTGAAATTCCCGTATTGGAAGAGGAAGACCTTGTTTGGTATCTCCCTGCAAGAAATCAAGCTCCTGATATGAAAGATGAACAATATCCTCTTCAAGGAGAATATTGGACTTCCACTAATGCAGATGTTGAAGGTGATAACGAAGAAGCCTATAAGTATATTGTAGGCGGTGCAACTGTACTGGAACAACGCGATGTAAATCTTCATGTTCGCGCAGTGCGAAGTAAATAAAAGGAATTCATATATTTTGAGTGCACCATACTCAAACGACGTCCCGCCCGCTTCTGTTTAAATGGAAGCGGGCGGGATTGTTTTCAGCCTTTTGTGCCTGTGTTTTTGTTTTCCCTGTTCCTGTTCCGCAGGGCGGCAGGTGTACAGCAAACAACTTATCACAAGTGTTAAAAATCGGAACGTCGTTTTTGCACGTTGCGGGGAGGTGTTTGGAGCAAATAAAAAATATGTGCCTTGTATTTTAAAATAGGTCCGACTAATTTTAAAATATCTCAGACCTATTTTCGCCCCCTCCCAAACCCGCATGAACAAAGGCCTTGCTGCAATTTGTTAAACGCAGACAAAAAACGCACATTCCTTTTACTGCCGCCTTTCCGGCAAGGAATGTGCCTGTTTTGCGTTCGAAACAACTGCATTCATAACAAGTTACATCCGTTTCCGCCCGGCGGGGCGGACGGGTGCGCCGCCTGTGGCGTGGATTTTACAGCGAGGGGGTTATTTTTTCTTCAGCAGGTCGGGGCGCAGTCGTTTTGTGCGTTCGAGCGATTGCGTCATTTCCCATTCCTTTATTTTGGCGTCGTGTCCGCTCAGGAGTATGTCGGGCACTTTCCAGCCCTTGTAGTCGGCCGGGCGGGTGTACACGGGCGCTGCCAGCAGGTTGTCCTGGAAAGAGTCGGACAGTGCGCTCTGTTCGTCGCTCAGCACGCCCGGTATGAGCCGCGTGATTGAGTCGGCCATGACTGCCGCGGCCAGTTCGCCGCCGGTGAGCACGAAGTCGCCTATGCTCACTTCGCGCGTTACGAGGTGTTCGCGTATGCGGTAGTCAATGCCTTTGTAATGTCCGCACAGTATTATGATGTTCTTGAGCATGGACATTTCGTTGGCCATTTTCTGGTCGAACTGCTCGCCGTCGGGCGTGGTGAAGATAACCTCGTCGTATTCGCGCTCGCTTTTCAGTGCGGTTATGCAGCTGTCTATGGGCTGGCACTGCATTACCATGCCGGCGAACCCGCCGAAGGGGTAGTCGTCCACGCGGCGGTGCTTGTCGGTGGTGTAGTCGCGCAGGTTGTGCACGTGTATTTCAACCAATCCTTTCTTTTGGGCGCGCGCCAGGATTGAGAGGTTTACGAAGCCCTCGAGCATTTCGGGCAATACTGTTATTATGTCTATTCGCATGGCTTTAGTTTGGAATGGCTGCAAAGTTAACTATTCTTGCGCTTGTGTGCCCGCCTGCACGAAAGATTTGTGGTTCTCAGGCATGTATGCCGTATGAATGATTAAATTTGCAGACAAAGAAACGTAAAACTGAAACAACCGTCGCATGAAGAACTGTTTGTTGATGATTTTAAACATGTTGTTGCTTTTTGCAGCGGCAGTGCCCGCAGTGGCGGGAAGTGGCGCGGATGTGCCTGTAATGCGCGGAACGGGCGAGGACTACACCGCCCCCGACGGCTCGTTGGCCACCCACGCTTCGGCACGCGAGTTCCCGCAAGAGGGAGACATGCTGTACGACGTGGCCGTAAATGGCCGGTACGTGGGACTTTACACCGACAAGAGCCATTGGGGCGGGCTGGTGCATTTCGGCAGTTTCGAGTTCGACGGTAGCCGCGGGGTGGAGGTAGATATAAATTATGCCCGCGAAATAAGGAGTTTCGAACTTCTTCCCGAAACGCCCGACGTTTACGGCGTGGAGCAGACCTCAGCCCGCAGCCTGCGCTTCAAACTAAGGAAACCCGATGTAAACGTTACGCTCATCGTGAACGGCGAACCAAAGAAAGATGTGCTCCACCTGTTCGCGGCAAGCGTGGACAGGGACGCACCCGGTGTGGACGCCGATACGGGTTACCGCAGGTTCGAGGACCGCAAACTCATATACTTCGGCCCGGGATATTACGACCTCAGGAAGCTAATCGGCGACGGAACGCTCACAGTGCCCGACGGCTGGGACGTGTACATAGCGGCCGGGGCGGTGGTTTACGGGCGCATAGACGCCTGGGGCACGGGCAAGGGCACAAGGCTCCGCGGCCGGGGCATGGTTTATAACGACGAGAACAACACGGCAATGATATTCACCGTGACCAAAAGCACGGGCATGGAAGTGGAAGGGCTCACGTTCCACTGCCACAGGCCGCAGTGCTGGCAGGTGGGCGTTACGCAGTGCACCGGCGTGAAGTTCGACGGCGTTAAGATTATATGCACGCGCTACGCCAGCACCGACGGGCTCGACGTGATAAACTCGCAGGACTGCACGTTCAGCAACATGTTCATCCGCGCCAACGACGACGCCGTGGCAATAAAAGGTTTGCAGGACGCAAGGCCGGCCGATTGCCTGCCCAACAGGAACCTGCTGTTCGAGAACATACAGCTTTGGAACGACTGCAACTGCGCTTTCGGCATGGGGGCGGAAACAAGGGCCTCGGCCTACGAAAACATACGCCTGCGCAACAGCTGCGTGCTCTCGTCGTTCGACGACCCCGACCACCACGAGGAACTCGACGAACGCGCGGCGCTTACGATATGCAGCCTCAACGGCACGTATTTCAGCAACATACTTTACGAGAACATCGACGTTTACCATTGCGAACGGCTTATAGCCCTCGGCTTCAAGCCCGATTTCTGGTTCGGCTCGCTCAAGGGAGACCAGTCCACGCCCGGCGGAATAAGCGGCGTAACTTTCAGGAACGTGCGCTCGCACGCTTCGAGCGGCAGCAGCATAGCCAACCAGATACACCTGTACGGCTGGAACCGCGAGGGGACGCCGCCGAAATACGTGGAGAACATCACATTCGACAACGTGCGCATAGAAAACAAGAAAGTGAAAGGCAACGGCAACGCGCATTTCCTTACAGGCGAGTTGGTGCGCGGCCTGAAGTTCGAGTGAGCGACGCGGGAAACGGCCCTTTTTACAGCAAATACCGTGCCGGGAACGGTGTGCAAAACCCAGCCCGGGAGGCGGCAAAAAATATGTCAGACATATTTTGAATTACGTCTGACATATTTTAAAATATCTCAGAGATAATTTTTTTTACGTCCCGTGGATTTTTCCCGTTGTGCATTTACCCGCGCATGTATTGCGCCGGCATTTGTTTTTTATCGCACCGGCAGGCGCGGGGTAAGGGCGCATTGCTTATATTTGTATTCAAAACAAACGGAACAATGGACGAAGCACAGAGGATAATGGAACTGCGTGCACTTTTGCACGAACACAACTATAATTATTACGTTAAGAACGCTCCCACGATAAGCGACCGCGAGTTCGACGGCCTTCTTCACGAACTTATCGAGCTCGAGGGCAGGCACCCGGAGCTTTACGACCCTAATTCACCAACGCAACGCGTGGGCAGCGATTTGAACAACGAATTTGTGCAGGTGGTGCACCGCTATCCCATGCTCTCGCTCGCCAATACGTATAACCGCGAGGATGTAAAGGCGTTTTACGAACGTGTGCAGGGCGGACTGGACGGGCAGAAGTTCGACATCTGTTGCGAACTCAAGTTCGACGGGCTTTCTATATCGCTTACTTACGAGCACGGCAGCCTTGTGCGCGCCGTGACGCGCGGCGACGGCGAAAAGGGCGACGACGTAACGGCCAACGTAAGGACGATAAAGACCATTCCTCTTAAATTGAAGGGTAGCGGCTATCCTGACGAGTTCGAGATACGCGGTGAGATAATCATGCCGTGGGAGAGCTTTGAACGGCTCAACGCCGAGCGCGAGGCGAGGGAAGAGCCTTTGTTCGCAAATCCGCGCAATGCCGCTTCGGGAACGCTGAAGAGCAAGAACTCGGCAGTGGTGGCCGAGCGCGACCTTGACGCATATTTATATTACCTCTTGGGGGCGGAGCTTCCGGGCGACAACCATTACGACAACCTGCGCCGGGCGGCCGAATGGGGATTCAAGGTGTCCGACGCCATGCGGGTTGTTTCGTCGTTGGACGAGATTTACGCCTACATCGACCATTGGGACGAGGCGCGCCGCGCACTTCCGGTGGCCACCGACGGAATAGTGCTCAAGGTAAACTCGCTTGCGCAGCAACAACAATTGGGCTATACGTCGAAAACGCCGCGCTGGGCCATTGCATATAAGTTCCAGGCCGAACGTGCGGCCACAACGCTCGAAAAGGTAACGTTCCAGGTGGGACGCACCGGCGCGGTGACGCCCGTGGCTAACATGACACCGGTGCTTTTGGCGGGAACGATGGTAAAACGTGCCTCGCTTCACAACGAAGACATGATCAGGAAGCTTGGCCTACACATAGGCGACACGGTTTACGTGGAGAAAGCCGGCGAGATAATACCGCAAATTGTGGGCGTTGACCCCTCGTCGCGCAAAGAAGGGAGCGAAGAAGTGAGATTCATAACCCATTGCCCCGAATGCGGCGCACCGCTTGTGCGTTATGAGGGCGAGGCTGCCTATTATTGCACGAACACAGTGTCGTGTCCGCCACAAATAAAGGGAAGGATAGAACATTTTATAAGCCACGACGCAATGAACATCGATTCCATAGGACCGGAAACGGTGGACGACTATTTTAACCGCGGGCTTATACACGATGCGGCCGATTTGTACAAACTTACGGTGGATGACATAAACGGTGAGGACGGCACGCGCGAACGCTCGGCCCGGAAAGTGATAAAAGGCATAGAAGACAGCAGGAACGTGCCGTTCGACAGGGTGCTTTACGCTTTGGGCATAAGGTTTGTGGGCAAGGTCGTTGCACGTACTGTGGCGCGCAATTTCCGTTCGGCCGCAGCCATAGGGAATGCCACTGTTGAGGAACTGTCTGCTGTTGACGGCGTGGGCGATGTGATAGCCCAGAGCATTTACCGTTACTTTCACGACGAAGAAAACCTTGAATTCGTGGAACGCCTGCGCACGGCCGGCGTACAAATGGAAATGGGTGAGCAGGACACGCCGCAGTCGGACGCACTTGCAGGCAAAGCCATCGTTATAAGCGGGGTTTTCGCCCGGCATTCGCGCGAGGAATACAAAGCTATCATCGAGCAGAACGGAGGGCGCAACGTAAGCAGCATATCCTCGAAAACGTCGTTCATACTTGCCGGCGAAAACATGGGTCCGTCCAAACTGGAGAAAGCGCAAAAACTCGGAGTGCCCATAGTTTCGGAACAGGATTTCCTAGAAATGATAAAGCCGCAGTGAGAACGAGGCTTTATCTAGGATTGCGGCTAACCGTTGTAAGGCTTTTGCCGGAGTATAAAAGAAAAATTACCGGCTTTGGTGCAAATGGGAAGCGTTTTAATGTTTTTTTTCAAGATAATTTGTACTTTTGCCGCAAAATCAAACAGTTGTTTTTGCAGGTTTTCCGCATGAATCCGTATGCGTGCGGGAGAATGCGCGCCACTGTGCAGGAAATGCCTGCGAACATTAATAAGTAATTTCCGAATATCATGAATATGAATCCTTTCCGCGGTTTGGGAGTAGCTTTGATAACGCCTTTCAACGAAGACGGCTCAGTTGATTACGCGGCGCTTACGCACCTTGTAAACGACCAAATCGATAACGGGGCAGGCTTTATCTGCGCGCTCGGTACAACAGGCGAGACCCCGTGTCTTACTCCGGAAGAATGCAACGAAATAAAGCGCACTGTGGTAAAGACCGTAGACGGGCGTGTTCCGGTATTGCTGGGAATAAGCGACAACTGCACCGCGCGGCTCGTAAATACTGTAAAGAATACGGACCTTGGCGGCGTTGACGGCATTCTGTCGGCCGCGCCGTCGTACAACAAGCCGGTGCAGGAAGGAATTTACCGGCATTTCATGGCATTGTCGCAAGCGGCGACGCTTCCAATAGTGCTTTACAATATTCCGGGGCGCACCGGTGTTAACATCTCTGCCGATACGGTGCTGCGCCTTGTGAACGATACCGATAATATCGTTGCCGTAAAGGAAGCCTCGGGCAACATAACCCAGATAGCCGACATATTGCAGGCCAAACCCGATAGGTTCGACGTGTTGAGCGGAGACGACGCGATTACATACGAAATGCTTGGCCTGGGAGCCGTGGGAGTTATATCGGTAATAGGAAATGCGTATCCGCGGATATTCTCGTCGATGATTAAGTCATACCTTTCGGGCAATGAATCGGACGCGCTGGCAATTCATCGCAGTTTGAACAGGTTGTACAAGCTGATGTCGGTAGACGGCAACCCGGCGGGGATAAAATCGCTGCTCGCCTTGCAGGGAAAGATAAAGAATGTGCTTCGTTTGCCTTTGGTTCCTGCCTCGCAGGCAACACAGAACGCGCTTCAGGAGGTAATGAAAGAGTTGCAATAAGCACAACAAATAAACAAATCCGCCGGATTACATGGAGTCCGGCGGATTTGTTTTATGGGATATACTCGTTAAGTTTTATGTGTCGGATGTAATTGTTCGGTAAACCGTTTGCAAATTATTTTGTTGGGGATTTACAGCATTATTTTACCGTTGCCGTCAGGTTTTCCAATGACGGAATTACAATATGGCGGCGTGAAAATTCTATCAGGCCACGTGATGACAGCGAATGCAGCATGCGCGAAAGTGTCAGTCGCGAAGTGCAGAGCATTGCGGCAAGGTCGGTCATCTTGATGCGAAGAACCTTTCTTCCTACAGGCCGCAGAGATTTGAAGAGTACAAACATGGCAAGCCTGCCTTCGAGTGTGTACGGTGCAGCCGGTGCAAAGCGCGATTCGAACTGCTGCGCCGTGGAGCATACAAGGTTCATGAAATTGAAACGGAATACTTCGTTTACGAGCAGTTGCGATACCACGGTTTGTTTAGGCAGCCTCATTACCCTGCAAGGTGACGCGGCGGTGTATGTACGCATATATGTGGTATGCAGGCCGAACAGCCTTTGCGGTTCTATTACGCCGTTGGCGGGCATGTGCTCTTCAATTTCGCATATACCGTGTGGATCGGAAGATGTAACTGTTATGCTGCCGTCCATGACTATTGTTAGCGTGCGGCATTCTTCGCCCCGTCTTGCAATCATTGCGCCTTGCCGCACTATAGTCACGGCGGGCCGCGCTTCGTCGTAGAATGACGAAAGCATGGCGCCGTCCATTCCCATAAATAAAGGGAGCGCAGTTAAGGTGTCATAATTGAGCGGTTTCATTGCTGGTATGGTTATTTACCTGGGGACTTCATTTTGCTTTCTAATTCCGGCGAAATCCATATTTCGTTTTCTCCCTTTGCGTTTGAATAAATGAACATGGCTTTCAATCTGGGATTGGAGCGCAGCACAGTACGCGCCGAATCGAGACCGAGCACCATGAATGCCGTAGCATAGGCATCAGCCGTAGCGCAATCGTCGGCCACAACGGTAGAAGATAATAAAGTGTGGTTTACGGGGTATCCGGTGCGCGGGTCTACGGTATGCGAATACCGGCGTCCGTCCTTATAATAAAAGCGCCTGTAATTGCCGCTTGTTGCTATGGCGCAGTCGGTAAGCCGTAGCATTGCTTGTATGCCGTTATCGGCACTCAGACTGTCTTCCACGGGCTTGCTTATTCCTATGTTCCATTCTTTGTGCCCCGGACCGTTGCCACGAACTACAATCTCGCCTCCAATCTCTATCATGTAGTTTTTTATGCCTTTGTTGTCGAACAGCCGTGCCACCTCATCGCAGCCAAAACCTTTGGCAATGGCGCTACAGTCGAGCATTACACGCGGATCGCTTTTTACAACCCTGCCCGAAGCGTCTATCCTTACCTTGTTGAAACCTACAAAGCGTCGCATGCTGTCTATAGCTGTTTCGTTTACATCTTGGCTTTTGTTGAAGCCAAAGCCCCATGCGTTGACAAGCGGAGCAACTGTTATGTCGAATGCTCCTCCTGTTTGTTCCGAGACTTTTCCTGACAGCGTAAATACTTTGACGAACATTGTATCGACTCGCACAGGACGGTTCTGGTTTACGGCAGTGATAATGCTTTTTTTGTTGAACGGCGACAGCGAAGAATCCACTTTTGCAAGACGCTGTTCAATTTCAGCCTTTATGCTCGAGTGGTACGAGTAGGTTATCTGGTAAGTGGTGCCGAATACAACGCCTTTGTCGGTTATGTATTTTGACGGCTTACGGTCGGTAAGCACGACATATACGCTTCCCGCGGCCAACAGCAGGAGAAAAACGAGCTTCCACTTTCCTATTCGGTGTGACATATTATAATATTTACTTGATACAGGCACGGCAGCAGGAATGTTTCCCCATGGTCTTTATCCGCCGGCTGCTATCTTTATTCCGAGAAGTATAAGGATTATACCGCCTGCAAGTTCGGCGTTAAAGTTGAAACGGCAGCCTATGAATGCGCCTGCCGCCTTGCCTGCCAGTGTGAGCAGGAAACTTCCTGCACCGATAATAGCGATTGGTTGCAAGATGTGTTCAACGGTTACAAGCCCCATGCATGTAAAAGTTATTCCGACGGCAAGGGCGTCCACGCTCGTAGCGAATGCAAGGTAAACGAGTGTGCCCGGTTTGTTGGGGTTGAACGCATGCTCGCAGTCGTCGTGCCTGCTTTCCCATATCATTCTCAGACCTATGAGCAGCAGCAGGGCAAAGGCAATCCAATGGTCGAACGCTTCTATCTGCGAATAAAACGTTTTCGATATTCCCCAACCGACAACAGGCATTGCAGCCTGGAAAAAACCGAACAACAGCGCCATCAGCAAGGCCTGGTTCAGGTTGAAACGTTTTTCTATCATGCCGCAGGTTATTCCTATGCTGAAGCAGTCGGCTGCCAATGCTATTGAAATAAGCAAACTCTCAATCAGGCTCATCGGTGTCAGATGTCGAATATAAGGTTAAAAGTGCCTCCTATGACGGAGCTGCCGCCTTTGCCGTAACCGGGAACGTACCATGGCTCACCTACTGAGCCGGAGCTGTGCGTTATGCGGTTTTTGTAGCGAAGGCTCCAACCGAGGTGGAAAATGCTCCAAATTTTAGCCTCAAGACCGAAAACAAGCTCTATCCAGCTTTGATTGCCTTTCAGCCCGGTGTAATTGTTGGGCAATGTACCGCCCCAAATATTATCTTCGAAGTTAGGTCCGCTTATATCGTATTTAAATGTAGTGAAACCAATGCGCGCCCCTGCAAAAACACGGTTGCCGTTAGGGTTGTTCGACAAAAAGTTGTAATCGCACCCCAAGCGTATATACGGAGCGCGCGTTTCGAAATGCAGGTCGGTTGCGTCGTCGGTTTTGTCGCACACTCCGATTCCCACTTCACCAATGGGAAAATATTTCTCGTGCAGGTTAAGCCGCACGGCGCCCTCTATTTCGCCGTAAGAAGTAAATGCAACAAGAAACATGCCCATCAGGTTGCCCGACACAGAGAATCCCGCAAACAAAGGTTGCTTTACGTTGCTGTCCTTGTCGTTAGATACGTATTGCACGCCCCTTATGCGTTCGGGTGTTTCGACTGCAGTTGAATCCTGCTGCGCCATAACGGGCAATGCAATGGAAAGGCTAAGGCAAAGTAAAGTATATCTTAATGTTTTCGGTTTCATCGTAATTTACTTTTGGATTGGCCACGGCCACGCTGTCGATTCGCGAAAGCCCGGCTGCGTTGCCGTTTGAAGTCCATTCCACTCCTTTTATTTTATGGAACATCGACATGCCGCAGTCCACCGACTCAAAGTGCGGCTCGTTGGTGTGCGAGACGAATATGGTGTCGACCGACGAGGCTTCGAGTCCCATTATTTTAACCACGAACGTATCCACTTCTCTCATGTAGCTCATCGGCAGGTCGAGGCTTGATATGTTGTATCCGTAGTTGAACAGTATGCTGTCGGTTCCGGCGGCTGTAATAGTTATCGTGTCGCCGATAGTAGTGCTGCCGTTTGTTTCCGAGTTGTAAAAGCCGCAGGCCAGTTCCACCTTGTTGTTGAGCGGGCAGTCGATGTTGCTGCACGAGGCCGCGTAGGCAACCAGTGCAACAACGGCAGCCGCCGTGCAGGCTGTCAGTCGGTGGCAGTGCATTATCTGCCGTATTTTATGGAGCATAAGTGCTGGGTTATATTTCTTTTTCTATTTTGTAATTGTTCCTCTCTGCGGAGTTCCGGCTAATCAGTTCGCCGAGGAATCCGGCAAGGAACAGCTGCGTGCCGAGCAACATCATCGTAAGGGCAATATAGAAATACGGCGAGTCGGTCACAAGGTGCGCTGGTATCCCGTTTGCTAAGGCGTAAAGTTTGTTTGCGCCCACAATTACTATTGCCACGAAACCTATGAAGAACATCAGCGAGCCGAGGAATCCGAACACGTGCATAGGCTTGCGCCCGAAGCTCGTAAGGAACCACAGGCTGAGCAGGTCGAGGTATCCGTTGAAAAAGCGGTTCAGCCCGCCGAACTTGGTGGAGCCGAACTTGCGTGCGCGGTGGTGCACCACCTTCTCGCCTATCTTTGCAAAGCCCGCGTTCTTTGCAAGGTAAGGTATGTAACGGTGCATTTCGCCGTAAACCTCTATGTTTTTCACAACCTCGCGGCGGTAGGCCTTGAGCCCGCAGTTGAAGTCGTGCAGGTTGTGTATTCCGCTTACAAGCCGTGCGGTGGCGTTGAAAAGTTTTGTAGGTATGGTTTTCGAAAGCGGGTCGTAACGCTTTTGCTTGTATCCCGAAACGAGGTCGTAGCCGTCTTCCATAATCATGCGCCGCAGTTCGGGGATTTCGTCGGGCGAGTCCTGCAGGTCGGCGTCCATAGTTATTACAACGTCGCCCTTGGCCTTTTCGAACCCGCAGTAAAGCGCGGCGCTTTTGCCATAGTTGCGGCGGAATTTTATTCCGTGCACGCACGGGTCATCCTTGCCCAAGTTTTCGATTACCTTCCACGAGTTGTCGGTGCTGCCGTCGTTCACGAAAATTATCTCATAACTCAGGTTGTTGGCCTTTGCAACCTTTACTATCCAGTTGTAAAGCTCCGTGAGGCTCTCTTCCTCGTTATAAAGAGGTACGACTATCGAAATATCCATGTTTTTATTGCAGTTTCGTTAATCAGTTTCAAAGTTTCGGGCGCCGCATGGCCAGCAGGGCGGTGGGCAGCGATATTATCAGCCCCGAGAAAATGCTGAAATCGAGTATGTTCGCGGCTATTGCCACGGCCGAAAGGTCCTGGAACGCTTCGGCAATGTTTTTCATGTCCTTTAGCGATATGCCTCCCGCGAGTTGTTCCATTCCGCCCGTCTCGAACAGGCGTTTCACTTCGGGAGAGTCGAGGTAGGCCATGTAGCTGTTGAAGAACGAGCCGCCGTCGAGGAACTCGAAATACAGGTAAACGCCCACTGCCAGCAGCAGGGCGGCGTAAAAATACAGCAGCAGCGAGAACATGTATCCGCGGGTAAACGTGAGCAGCCCGCCGCACACGCGCTTGCGGAAACGGTTTACCAGAAACATTCCCAGGAACGGCACCGTAACTATCACCAGCATGAAACCGAACGACGCCCCGGCGATGTTGAACGAGTTTACGAAACACGCAAGCCCGGCTATCCAATACAAGCCGAAAAGAACAGCATAATTCATCACGAAAGCATTGGTTTGCCGGAATTGTCCGGGACGGTAATTGGTTGTGTTCATGCCAAAGTGTTATATATCCGCTACAAAAGGCAAAATTACAACTATTTTCGTTCCCGCGCAAACGGCATACGCGCTTTTGGCCTACTTTGTAAATTTCATTTCGCCGTTCACTCCGAAAAAGGTGCTTTTCGCCGGTGCCGGATTCCGGATTGGAAAATGCCACATGGGAGCAAATAAAAATTATGTCTGAGATATTTCAAAATATGTCAGACATATTTTAAAATACAAGGCACATATTTTTTGCCGGCATTCATGGGCGCTCCGGCATGTCTGTCTGGAATTCCGGAAACTTTGCGGGCCGATTCCGAAATCGGTCCGCCGCATGCAGACAAAACCGTCCGGGCTGCGCAGTCTTTACGCAATTTCATTACGAGAGGATAAAAAGATTAAAAAAGAATAAAAGACGGTGACATTTTTTTCCATACATAATTCAAAAACGTTATTTTTGCAGGATACGACGAGAGAAAGGACAATTTATTAAAAGAACATGTATGTCTACATTAAAAACTAACTACAACAAACATTACAAGGATCTTTTTATGAGCGACGACCCGATACCGCGTTTCGACGTTATAAAGAACAGCGATTTCGAGCCGGCCATAAAACAAGGCATTGCCGAGGAAGACGAGGATATCAGGAATATCACAAGCTGCATTTCCCGGCCTACGTTCGCAAACACCATCGAAAAGCTCGACTCTGCGGGCGAATTGCTCGAGCGGGTAACCGATGTGTTCTACAACCTGCTCAACGCTGCTTCCGACGAGGAAAAGGAACAGCTTGCCGAAAAATTCACGCCGATACTTGCGGCGCACCAGAACAACATCATGCTTAACCAGGACCTGTTCCTGCGCGTCAAGTATGTTTACACGCACCCGCTCAAATCGCTTTCGCCCGAAAAACTGAGGCTTACCGAAAAAATTTACCGCAGCTTCAGGCGCAGCGGAGCAATGCTCAAGGGCGAGGACAGGAAACAGTTCCGCAAGCTCACCGAGGAAGCCTCGAAACTTACGTTGCAGTTCCAGACAAACCTGTTACACGCACGCAAGAAGTTTTCGCTCAATATAATCGGGAAGGACATGCTCGACGGAGTGCCTGAAACGGTGCTCGATACGGCAGCGGCCACCGCAAGGGAAAACGGCGAAAACGGTTGGACTATAACGCTCGACGAACCCGTGTACATGCCCGTGCTTACCTATTGCAACAACCGCGAACTCAGGCGCGCCCTTTACATGGCATACCACGGAGTGTGCCTGCGCAAAGGCGAGGACTGCAACACCGAAATATGCAAGGACATCGTAAACGTGCGGCAGAAAATGGCACAGCTGCTCGGCTACAAGTCGTTTGCCGACTATGTGCTCGAAGAACGCATGGCAGGCAGCAAGAACAACGTATATCGCATGTTCAGCGACCTCCTGGAACATTATTCCGACCCGGCAAGGAAAGAAGTGTCGCAAGTGGAGAGATACGCCAAAAGCATGGAAGGCGAAGATTTCGAACTGCAGCCATGGGACTTTGCATACTATTCGCACAAGCTGAAACTGTCGCTCTTCGACATCGACAGCGAAATGCTGCGTCCCTATTTCGAACTCTCGAAAGTGAAGGAAGGCATATTCAACCTCGCCACCGAGCTGTACGGCATAAGGTTCAGCATAAATCCCGACATACCCGTGTACGCCGGAGGCGTTACGGCTTATGATGTTGTGGACAAGAACAAGGCCCTCCTCGGAGTGCTGTTCCTCGACCTGCACCCGCGCAAAGGCAAACAAGGCGGCGCATGGATGACAACATACAGCCCGCAATACATAAGTGAGAAGAAGAACCACCGCCCGTGCGTGGCAATAGTGACCAATTTCACCCCGCCCACGCCGCAGCGCCCCTCGCTGCTCACGCTCGGCGAAGTAACCACGTTCCTGCACGAGTTCGGGCACGCATTGCACGGGCTAATGGCAAACACGGTTTACCGCTCGCTGAGCGGCACAAACGTTTTGTGGGATTTTGTGGAACTGCCCTCACAAATTATGGAAAACTTTGCCGTAGAGAAAAAATTCTTGAGTACATTTGCACAACACTACCAGACGGGAGAACCTCTGCCCGAAGAACTTATCGACAAGATTGTGCGCAGCCGCAATTTCAATGTAGCCTACAGCACAATGCGGCAGGTTTCCTACGGCCTGCTCGATATGGCGTACTATACGCTCGAAGAACCGCTCGGCGGTAATATAGAAGAATTCGAGCATAAGGCCATGCAGCCCGCACAGCTTCTTCCCGAAGTGGAAAATACGTGCATGACAGTTCAGTTCGGGCACATAATGTCGGGCGGATACGCTGCAGGATATTACAGCTACAAGTGGGCGGAATTGCTGGAAGCCGACGCATTCGGCGAATTCAAGGAACACGGTACGTTCTCGAAAGAAACGGCAGAGCGCTTCCGCAACTGTATCCTTTCGAAAGGCAATACCGAACCGCCAATGGAGCTGTACAAACAGTTCCGCGGCAAGGAACCTTCGATAGACGCAATGCTTGAACGCGACGGAATTCAAAAAAGGCAGTAATGCGTAACGCTCTTCCCGATACTGTGAAACGCATAAAATAACACTTGCATGACACCTGCGGAAAAGAAACAGCATGAACTCGATGTGCGCTACCTGAAAATGGCGCGTATCTGGGCAGAGAACTCATACTGCAAACGCAGGCAGGTAGGCGCGCTCATAGTAAAGGACAAAATGATAATAAGCGACGGCTACAACGGCACCCCGTCGGGTTTCGAGAACGTTTGCGAGGACGAAAACAATGTCACCAAGCCATACGTTCTGCACGCAGAGGCAAATGCCATTACCAAGATAGCGCGCTCCAGCAACAACAGCGACGGAGCCACGCTTTACGTAACGGCTGCGCCATGCATAGAATGTGCAAAACTGATAATACAGGCAGGCATTAGCCGGGTTATCTATAGCGAAGAATACCGCATAGAAGACGGCATAAACCTCTTGCGGCGTGCCGGAATAGAAGTGAAATACATTCCCGTCGAACAAGACAACTGAAAGAACTTCCCGGCCGGTGTTTGTTTGCACGGCCGGGAAAAACATAAAAGATTCAATTTCCAGAATGAACCCTAATCGCTCTTCGCGCTTCGTACCTTTGATTATTGCGTGCAGCATAGTTGCCGGAATAGCAATCGGCAGCTTTTATGCAAACCATTTTGCCGGAAACCGACTCAGCATAATAAATACATCGAGCAACAAGCTCAACGACCTGTTGCACATAATCGACGCGCAGTACGTCGACAAGGTAAACATGTCGGACCTTGTTGAAAAGTCGTTGCCCAAAATCCTCGGCGAGCTCGACCCGCACTCCACCTACACCGGGGCAAAGGATGTTGAAGCCTCAATGCAGGATCTTAAAGGGAGCTTTTCGGGAATAGGAATACAGTTCACCATAATCGACGACACGATACGCATAATCACGGCCATAAACGGCGGTCCTTCGAAGGCCGCGGGCGTTGAGGCCGGCGACTGCATTGTGGCAATAGACGGAAAGCCGTTCGTCGGCAAAAAGGTAACGAACGACGAGGCCATGAAGCGCCTCAAAGGCCCCAAGGGCTCGAAAGTCACGATAAGCGTTGTGCGTCCCGGGGCTTCCAAGCCGTTGGATTTTACGATTCGCCGCGACGACATTCCCATAAAAAGCATCGAAACGGCCTATATGCTCGACGACAAGACCGGCTACATAAAAGTCGACCAGTTTGCCGACGCCACCTATCCTGAGTTCCTTGTGGCAATGGCCAAGTTAGGGCAGGAGGGGGCCACACGCCTCGTAGTCGACCTGCGCAACAACCACGGTGGCTTCATCCAGCCGGCCATACAGATGGCTTATGAGTTCCTCCCCAAGAACCGCTTGGCGTTCTACATGCAGGGGCGGCATTCTCCGCGCGAAGACTTTGTTAGCGACGGGCGCGGCTCACACCAGAACACCCCGCTCGTTGTGCTCGTTAACGAGGAAAGCGCTTCGGCCAGCGAGATATTCGCCGGCGCAATGCAGGACAACGACCGTGCCACCATAGTAGGCCGTCGCACGTTCGGAAAAGGCCTTGTGCAGGAATCCATCGAGTTCCGCGACGGCAGCATGCTGCGGCTCACCATAGCAAGGTATTACATGCCCTCGGGCCGGTGCGTGCAGAAACCTTACGTTCCCGGCAAGCAGGAAGAGTACGACATGGACATACTCAACCGCATAAACAGCGGCGAGCTTGAGTCGAAAGACAGCATAAAGGAAAGCGGAAAGAAGTACTTCACCCGCCTGGGGCGCGTTGTTTACGGCGAGGGCGGGATAACGCCCGATGTCTTCGTGCCCGAAAAGAGCGAAAACATGACATCCTACTTCAAGGAAGCCGTGATGAACGGACTTATATTCAAATATGCCTATATCTACACCAACGCCAACCGCGAAAAACTCTCGTCGTTCGGCAGCTGGCAGGAGGCCGTGGCTTTCCTCAAGAAGCAGAAGCTCGTCGACAAGTTCGCAACCTATGCCGACAAGAACGGCCTGCAGCGCAGGAATATACTGATAAGGAAATCGCAGCGCCTGCTCGAGCATTACCTTATGGGTTACATAATCGACGACCTCATGGGGCGCGATGCGCTCAACCGTTTCCTCAATGCCGATGACCCGTGCGTTGAGCAGGCCATAAAGATAATGAACGAGGGCAAGGCTTTCCCCCAAGCTCCCGAAAAGGATACCAAAAAAGGCAATGCCGACAAAAAAAGAACTGCGCAAAACCATCTCCGCTCAAAAGCGCTCGTTCCCCGAAGGAACATTGCGTGAGATGTCAATACCTGTAATGTGCCGTCTGGAAAGCCACGCGCTTTTCCGGGCGGCACATACCGTTTTGCTCTACAGCTCCCTGCCCGACGAGGTGGACACACATACCTTTATCCGTCGTTGGGAGGGGCGTAAACGCATACTCCTGCCCGTAGTGGTGAGCGACAGCGAACTCGAGCTGCGCGTTTATACCGGCAGCGGCAACATGCGGCGCGGGGCGTTCAATATCGACGAACCGGCCGGCGCAGCGTTCACCGATTACGGCAGCATAGACCTTGCCGTTATTCCGGGAGTGGCTTTCGACCGGCACGGCAACCGCCTCGGGCGGGGGCGCGGCTACTACGACCGCCTGCTTGCAAGGCTCGGCCGGGCGGGTGTCCCCACAATCGGCGTGTGCTTCGATTTCCAGAAACTCGACGCCATACCGGCCGAAACCCACGACATAGCCGTAGGCGAGGTGCTCTGAAACCTTGCGCGTCGCACCCACGGCCGCAAGCGTGAAAGCAGGAACTGCAATACAGTCATCCGCGACAGCGGAACACGGGCCTTAAAAAGGCGTTTTTCGGTACGGAAAAATGAAAACTCATTTTCACGTGGTTATACCCCCTTCTGAGCAAATAAAAAATACAAGGCACATATTTCGAAATATGTCAGACATATTTTGAATTATGTCCGACATATTTTTCCCGCCTTGAAAACCGGCTTTTTTCATGCAGACAAAAAGAGCGCGGCCCTGCGGCAAGCGCCGTGGCAGGCAGTAACCCCCTTTTGTTTGTAAGCCCGGCGTCCTTGCCGTACCATTATATAATATGTGTTCCCTTGCTGAAAGGCGTTGCAACCGGCCATATTTTTTTAATTTCCCGGTGTTATTCAAACTTTTTTTATTTATTTTGTGCCAAAATCAGCATATAAGTTTATGAAAACAAAAATAGCATTATTCTCCGTGCTGCTCTCGGTTGCGTCGGGCTCTTACGCCCAAGGCGACCACATGCGCCGCATGAACCCTGTGAACTTCTCGCACGTAAAGATACACGACGCTTTCTGGACTCCGCGCCTCGACAAGCACATGTCGGCCACGCTGCCGGTTTGTATCGACCAGATTGAAAACAAAACCGGACGCATACAGAACTTTGTGAACGCCTCGAAAGGCACCGGCAAGCATTCGGGCATTTTCTTCGACGACAGCGACGTGTACAAGGCTATCGAAGGCATGGCCTACGCGCTTACCAACCACCGCGACCCGGCGCTCGAGCGCAAGGCCGACGAGTGGATAGACAAGATATGCGCCGCGCAGCAGCCCGACGGATACCTCAATACTTTCTACACCCTTTCGGGCATGGAAAACCGCTGGACCGACATGAACATGCACGAAATGTATTGCGCCGGCCACATGATTGAGGCCGCCGTGGCATACAAGAACGCCACCGGCAAACGCAAGTTCCTCGACACGGCCATACGCTTTGCCGACCACATGATGAACACCTTCGGCCCGGGTAAACGCCACTGGGTGCCCGGGCATGAGGAGATAGAACTCGCCCTTGTCAAGCTCTACGACGAGACAAAGCAGGAAAAATACCTCGAATTCGCCAACTGGCTCATTGACGAGCGCGGCCACGGGCACGGAGTGTACAAAAACGACCTGTTCAACAACCTGGCATACGACCAGGACGAAGTGCCCGTAACCGAGCTGTTCAGCATTGGCGGCCACTCCGTTAGGGCCATGTACCTGTTCTGCGGCATGGCCGACGTTGCGGCCCTCACCGGCAACAAGGCCTACACCAATGCCCTCGACAGCCTTTGGGAAGATGTTGTTCACCGCAACATGTACATCACGGGCGGCATAGGCTCATCGGGCGATAACGAAGGCTTCACCACCGATTACGATCTGCCCAACGAGCAGGCATACTGCGAAACGTGCGCCTCGGTGGGTATGGTGCTCTGGAACTGGCGACTCAACCTCATGACGGGCGACGCCAAGTACGTCGACGTGCTCGAGCGCGCCATGTACAACGGAGCATTGGCCGGAATATCCCTCTCGGGCGACAGGTTCTTCTACGTCAACCCGCTTTACTCCAAAGGCGGCCACCACAGGCAGGAGTGGTTTGGCTGCGCATGCTGCCCGAGCCAGATTTCGCGCTTCCTCCCCTCGATAGGCAATTATATATATGCCCTTTCCGACGACGCATTGTGGGTAAACCTCTTCATCTCGGGCAATGCCGACATACCCGCCGGCAACGGCACCCACATCAACGTGTCGCAAAGCACCAAATACCCCTGGGACGGACAGGTGGAAATAACGCTGAACACCAAGCTGCCCATGAAACAGCTACGCATACGCATACCGCAGTGGGCAGGCGAATACACCATAGCCGTTAACGGCAAGAAGAAAAAAGCCAAGGCCGACAAGGGCTACGCCGTGATAAGCCGCAAATGGAAGGCCGGCGACCGCATAACGCTCACCCTGCCCATGGAGACGCGCGTAACCGCTGCCGACCCGAGGGTGAAGGAAAACATCGGCAAGCGCGCCGTAGAGCGCGGCCCGCTCGTTTACTGCATGGAGCAGGTAGACAATACGGTAGACGTGGACAACGCTACGCTGACCCCGGACACCAAGTTCTCGTTCGCCTTCAACCAGGAGAAACTCGGAGGTGCCGGCCTCATAACCGCCACGGCCGGGAACGGCGCTTCGCAAAGCCTGAACCTCATACCGTATTATGCGTGGGACAACCGCGAGGCAGGCAAAATGGCCGTATGGCTCAAATACGAATAACTCCCGCGCGTGACGCGGTAGTGATATTACTGTTGACATGAGAGCCGGCGTACACCTTGTGAAAGGCGTGCGCCGGTTTTCGTTTACGCCGGTACTTACGGGGGAACATGCCTTTTGCGTGCCGGCGGGGCGGGGAAGATGTCGCTTTTTGTCTGCGCGAAACGGGTACTCGTTTTCAGGGAGTTATACCCCTCTCTGAGCAAATGAAAAATACAAGGCACATATTTTAAAATAGGTCGGACCTTTTTTAAAATACAAGGCACATATTTTTCAGTCCCTGAAAACCCGCTCCGAAAAACACACTTTTAAGGAGGCTTTTTCAACCCAATTTGGTCGTTTGGCTTTGTCAAATTGCGTGCTTATGCCCGGCGGATAGCTATGCGCCCGTCTGAAGACGTAGCGGGCTACGGCTAAGCCGGGCGGGAAGGCTGGTGGCGGCATAAGTGCGCAGGTTGGCCAAAGGACCCACTCGACGTTGCTACTTAATTCCCTAATGGCCGTTTTGGGTTTAACGCTTCGTGATTAGCTTGTTTTAACACCCTGCGTTGTTATGGTTGGTGCGCCCTTTTTTATTGTGAATGGAATTTTATTTTACCCCCTCCGTTAAAAAATCTTAATACAATGAAATTTTTTTAGCCTGTTTGTTGCGATAATCTAAAAAAATCCATTCTTTTGCAAAAGACCTGAATTCTACAATCGAGTACATGAAAACCATGTGGCCCTTTGTATCCATTCGCTAACCGATAATAAAACCATAAAAACCCATTTAAAAAAGTATTTTATGAAAAAACGAAAACTGATGATGCTCCTTTGCCTGATGGCAATAGGGGCGTGGCTGTGTCCGCTGCATGCCGACACCGGGCCGCAGAAAAAGTTGACGAGGGATGCATATGTCATCTGGGAACCCCAGCTTGGCGACGCCTCGCAGATTATCTCCAACAGTAACGCCACTGCCGACGGGTCGGACTACGCCAACCTGATAGACAATGACGTGAGTACGATTTTCCACTCCATCTGGGACACGGACATGGCTTTGACTACCACCACCGTGGACTCGTGGGTGGCAAAACTGGCTACTCTTTCGGGCGGTATAAACTCCGACCCGGGCTACCATTTCCTGCAAGTGCAGCTCAGCGAGCCGGCAAGCTCGTTCCGCTTCGAGTACAAGGGGCGTAACTCCGACTGGCACGACAACCCCAACCACATCGAGATTTTCGCCACCAACGACCCCGGACTCTGGGCAAGCCCTACCAACTCCAACCAGGACCAGTGGGATAAGATTACCGAGCTCACCCCGGAGAACACCGACTTCCCCGAGGACGTTCTCGTAATCGACGAGGCTTGGCAGTCGCCGTTAATAACAATGCCCGAAGCATACCAGTACATCCGCTTCGTGGTAAAAGGTACGACGCACCAAAACAAGGTGGACACCCGCATGTTCGCAGTGCCCGATATAACGGGCGTTTCGTTCAACCTGAGCGAGTTCCAGATCTATGTGCCGCGCGAGTCCACCGACCCCGGAGACATACTCCAAAGCCTCGTGGACAGCGTGCAGAACGTATGGACGAACTACCAGTTTAAGATAGGTACGGACCCGGGATATGTGGACAGCACCAAATATGCCAGCACATACCGCCTGTATGAGGAGGCTTTGGATGCTTTGTTCTTGAGCCTGACCGACGAAGAATACACCGATTACATCAACCGCTTGCGTGCGGCCGTTACCGACTTTATGACAACGGGTATCAACCAGGTTGAGACGGGCTATTACAACTTCGTGAATGCCTATCCAGAATATATGAACAGGCAGAACACCACCATGTCGATGTACGTCAACCCGCAGAAGGAACTCGCCTGGACAAAGAGCGACTCGCTCAGCGCAATGCAGTTGTGGTACGTGGAGAAGCTCGACAGCGGACGCTATTCCATAAAGAACGTCGCTTCAGGCGAATATATCGGCACCATCGCGGGCACGTCGCAACGCGTGCCCATGACAGCTACGCACCAGACCGACCAGTGCTTCGAGTGGCTGCACATGTTCCCCGGGCAGTTCCATATATATAATGTGAAGAACGACGTGCCTTACCATACCGAAGACCACAATAGCGGTGCGGGCACGGCAGGACGCATAGTAACGTATGACGGCACCGGCAACTCGTGCTCCGAGTGGTACATGCGCCGCGTGACCGACCAGGAACTTATCGACAAGCTCGTTGCCGAAGGCCCGCAGACGCTCCTGGCTTCAGTCATGAACCTTGCCTTGGACAGCGCAAACATGTCGCGCAACAAAGCCAACGAATACACCAAGCTCATCACCAGCGCCGACCAGATAAGCTCCAACGCACAAAGCGCCGGCGACGGCTCGGCATACGCCAACCTAATCGACAACAATACCGGGACGATATTCCACTCCGTCTGGGACGCTGCGTTCGCTTCGCCCACACTGCCGGGCGACAGCTACGGCTGGCACAACCTGCAGTTCACGCTCAACGAGCCCATCTCGCAGATACGCTTCGAATTCACCGGGCGTAACGACGCTTCATGGTGCGACACGCCCAACCATATCACCATCTACGCCACCAACGACGACGCCCTCGGCGCAAGCACGGCGGCTGCCGACTCGGCTTCGTGGACGCAGATTCTGGACATGACCGACGATGAGTACAACTTCCCGGCAAGGGTGGCATTGGGCTATTACTCCTCACCGATAATCGACCTCGGCGGCGAGTACAAGTACCTGCGCTTCGTTGTTAAGAGCACGGTGAACACAGTTGAAGGCGGCGGCCGCTATGGAGCATTCACCTCACCGTCGGCCACCGGCGTTACGTTCAACTTGAGCGAATTCCAGATTTACGACCCCGTGCCCACAGAGAAGTCGCAGTACTACACCGTTCCGGGCATGAAAGAGGCTTGCGACGCCCTCGAAGAGGCTATGACTGCCGCACAGGAGAAACTTGCGGCCGGCACAGTCACCGAGGCCGACATTGCAGCCCTCCAGGTTGCTTACCGCCTTGTCGACTCTACCTACGTAGACCGCAACGGGCTGTTCAGCCAGCTCACATCGCTGCTCGAATCGGGAGAGAACCTCTACAACAACGCAACAGGCGCACGCGTGCCTCTGGTAAACGACGTGTCGCAGCTCAGCACAAACAGCGACGATAAAGCTACAAGCCAGTTGCCCAACCTTATTGACGGCAACACATCTTCGGTATTCCACTCCATCTGGAACACGGCAATGGCTAATCCTGAGACTACGTCGCAGGCATGGCTCGATACGATATACAACTCCTATCCCATGTCGACCGGTACAGGTTACCACAACCTGAACGTGTCGCTGGTAGAGCCCGTATCGGAATTCTTCTTCGAGTTCTACAGCCGTCCCGACGCAAACTGGCACGACAACCCGAGCGACATAATCGTTTACGCTACCAACGACCCGGAACTCTTTGCCGACGTGCGCGATTCGAACACGCCGCAGTGGACGCAGATAACGGAACTTACCGAAGGCTTCCCGACAGGTATGACAACCGAGATACCTTACACCTCGCCGATGATTGAGCTTGGCGGAGAGTACAAGTACATACGCTTCGTGATAAAGAACACCTGCCTGGCCAACAACCCGGAAGATGATCCGACGATTGCCGACACGCGCGACTTCGCCGTGCCCGACATCACGGGTATCACATGGAACTGCTCCGAATTCCAGCTCTACAACGGCCTCGACCCCGAGAGCATACAGTACAATTACATCGAAGAGGTGCGCGTGGCTGCCGACGAGATGAAGGAACTGCTCGACAAGTATGCGGAATACACCGCAAGCGACATCAACTCGGAAGAACCGGTTGACGAGCTGACGGCGGCGGTTGAGAAACTCCGTGAGGCATACGTCGACACGAATGAGGTATGCGATCTCTATGACGACTACAAGGAAATCTTGGGCCTCGAGATATACGACGGCGACCTCCCCGGCGACGTTGACGACTACTCGGCAGTAGAGACGTTCGACGCAACCCTCGACGAGGCACGCGCGCTCATCGACCCGAAACGTCCGACCCACGAACAGGTGAACACCGCTATGGACATGATAACCTCCGGCTACGACGAGTTCATGAGCCACGTTATACTGCCGCAGCCATACGTATGGTACGTAATCCGAAGCGGTGTAAAGAGCGAAAGTTATCAGTACGCTATCAACCAGCCTATCTTCCTGAGCAGCACATCTACAGGTTCCAAGCTCAGTATCGGCGGCTATCCAGAAGGCGGTGAATGGTCGGATGTTTACGCTATCTGGCGTCTCGTACCGGTTGAAAGCAACGAACCTGTTGCTGAAGGCGAAGAAATCAAGCCTTGGGAGCAGACGTTTGCTATCCAGAGCCTCGGAACGGGCCAGTACTGGGGTAAATACAACGGTCGGGGAACGGCCAACAGCCCGGTAATGGAAAGCGAGCCTACTCCTTACCACATCTACTTCTACGGCAACGGCTGCTTCGCAATGCAGCAGGAGGGCGTAGAGGATCCGTTCGACCGTATCAAGGCCGACGGCACCGACAAGGTAATCTGCAACTTCCCGGCAAACGGCGGCGACCAGCAGTCGTGGAAGTTCGAGAGTGTTGCCGAAAACGGAGACGGAATGGTGAATATCAACTGGTTCTCGGCAAATACCACAAGAATTATAACCCTGCCGTTCGACCTCACGGGTGACAACGCCCTTAAAAACCTCAACGACAATATCGCAACCTACGCGGTGAACAGCGTAACCATGGATGAGAGCGCTGAAGGCGGCGAACCGTCGTACACCCTCACGCTCACGGCCAAGGAAGAGTTCGAGGCAGGCGAGCCGTTCATAATCGAGACTTTGGCCGAGCCTGATGCTAACGGCAACCAGCCGCTCTGGTTCAACCTTCCGCCCGCAGAGGCCAATGCAATTGTTGACACATCGGCAGTTGACTACAACGGCCTTGTGGGAACGCTCCAGGGCATGACCATCAAGGGCCAGGCAAGCCTGTACTTCGAGAACTCGATGCTCAACGTCGCTACCGATGCCGGTTACACGATACCCGGCCGCAGCGGATACATCGACGTAACGAAGGTTGAGGACCTCGGAGGCCCGATTGACAAGAGCATCACAATCAACGGCATAATCAACGACATCAAGAACGTTGAAATCGTTGAGACTGAAAACGAAATTGTTGATGTCTACACAATCGACGGCGTGCTCATCAAACGCAACATCAAGGCTGCCGAAGCAACGAGGAACCTCACGAAGGGCATTTACATCGTAGGAAAGAAGAAAGTACTCGTCAAGTAACCTCTTTT